>Ga0187772_10000202_pt1 | contig 25291 bp, 25 predicted proteins | sample 0116_SJ02_MP15_2_FD_133137 | JGI IMG/M metagenome (GOLD analysis project Ga0187772, IMG submission 133137) | Tropical peat soil microbial communities from peatlands in Department of Meta, Colombia - 0116_SJ02_MP15_20_MG | ecosystem: Environmental > Terrestrial > Soil > Wetlands > Peat | place... | reverse complement strand
ATCGGTTCTGCTACTTTTCCTCCGGAGTAAGATTCAGAGAAGATTCCAGTTAAGGGAGATTTGGTAAAGACGCCATGCCTGCAGGATCCATAGATCCTGGTATCGGTGATCGGGCCGGTACAGAAAATCAGTTTGTTTTTCGGAGAAAAGGGATCGATCGCCGAAGGGTTTTCCTTCATGAGGAGATAGGTCCCAAGTCCCTTTCCCCCCAAATAGGTTTCATAGACGGAGTCGGGGATGGTTTCTTCCTTGAAGGTTTTTGTCTTTAAATTGACTCTAAGGATTTTATTAAAGAAGCCTTTCATTTTCGTCTCCTTTCAATTAATAGGTTAATTTATTAACCCGATAGCCATCCCCCATCCACCGCGATAATCTGGCCTGTCACATAATCCGAGGCAGAGGAAGCAAGCAAGAGAAGTGTTCCCGACAAATCTTTTGAAACTCCTGTTCGGCCGAGGGGTATTCGAGACAGTAACCAATTTAGTTTTTCCTTATCTCTGAAGAGGATAGAGGTCAATTCAGTTTCAAAATAGCCTGGAGCAATCGCATTGACATTGATTCGATATTTCGCCCATTCCGTTGCAAAAGCTTTCGTCAAGGAAACAATCCCTCCTTTTGACGATCCATAAATGGATACATTCGGTATGCCAATAAAGCTCGACAAGGAGGCAATATCAACAATTTTCCCACCCCTTTTGGATCATCTGTCTTCCTGCATGTTGACTCATCAAAAAGACAGACATGAGGTTGAGATCAATTACTTTTTTGAGATCCTCCTCCGTCAGTTCCAAAATCGGTTTTCGGATATTCATCCCTGCATTGTTGATAAGGATATCAATCTTTCCAAATTCCTCGACGGACCTCTGAACCAGTCCGGGTATTTCTTTAAGATGAGAGAGATCTCCAGGGAGAACGTGCATTTTCGTTCCTGTCGTCGATAATTCGTTTCTTAAAGATTGGAGTTCTTTTCTATTGCGGCCGATGACAATCAGATCTGAGCCAGCATGGGCTAATGTGAGTGCATATTCCCTCCCTAGTCCTCTGCTGGCGCCTGTTACCAAGCTCACTTTTTTCCCTCTAAGGGAGAAGATTTGACCGAGATAATTATCGATATCCATTTTTACCACGCCTTTGTATAAATAACCTCGACATCCTCCTCACTCAGATTTCTCGGATTAGGGACAAAAAGGCGAGTCTGTTTCATTCCCTCATGAACCAGTTTTGGAATTGCCTCCTTTGGAATGCCATAATCTCTCAAATGATAAGGGATTTGGACATCATTGAGGAGTCCAATGACCGCCTCAACGATCAATGCCGCCTTTCCTTTTAAATCGCCAAGGTTTCCTCCTTTACCTATCATTTCTGCAATGGAGGCATACCGAGAGCGATTACCAATTAAATTGAATTCCATGACATGAGGAAGCATGATAGCATTGGTTCGACCATGGGGAAGGTGATACTCTGTCCCTAGCGGGTAGGCGAGGGCATGGACAGCGCCTAATCCCCCGCTGGCAAAAGCTAAGCCTGCTAAGAGGGAAGCGAGGGACATATGATAACGTGCCTCGATATTGTCACCTTTAGCGAAGGCCGTTGGAAGATATTTTGCAATCAACTCGATCGCTTTAGAGGCGAAGAGGTCTGAGAAGGGGGTAGCATTCATCGAAACATAGGTTTCAACCGCATGAACTAAGGCATCCATTCCCGTATCTGCCGTCACCTTGCTCGGCATAGAAAGAGTGAGCATCGGATCGACAATAGCGAGATCAGAAATGGCATAATTACTGTAGACGACCTTTTTCATATTATCTTTTTTGTCAGTGACCACAAAGACACGAGTGACTTCGCTACCTGTGCCAGCTGTCGTTGGGACGAGAATTTTTGGGAGCCCTCTTTTAGCAATCAGATCGATTCCGCAATAGTCGAGCACATGGCCTGGATTGGATGCTAAGAGGGACGCTCCTTTTGCTACATCTAAAGAACTTCCGCCCCCCACCCCAATGACGATATCAACTCCCTCCTCTTTAATAAATTGAGCACTTTCATCTACAAGAAAGGCTGAAGGTTCAGGTTCTACTCGATCGAAAAGAAAAACATTCAACCCCGCTCCCTCCAAATTTGTCCGTAATGGGTCGACGAGCCCGGCGTTCACCACCCCCGAATCGGTGATCATCAAAACCTTGGTTCCTCCCAAGGCCTTTGTTTCTTTACCAATCTCCTTAGTTGCTCCGATTCCCAAAAGAATTTTATTTGGAGAAAAAAAAGAATGAATTTTCTGATCCATGATATCCTCCTCTCTACTCTCTAAGAAAGCCTCACTTCAGTTTTGGTCGTTCCTCTGTCATTCCTTTTGTGCCAATAATCGGAAAGGGTTCCGTATAGTCCCTTTGGCAAAAAGATGATGAGAACCACCAGAAGGACCCCATAAAAAACCTGAGAAATTCCTATGAATCTTGCTCCGTACATGATGCGAATATATTCTTCTAAGGATACGATCATCGCTGTTCCAATAGTGGATCCCCATACATGGAACATCCCTCCTAATATAGCCTTAAATGGAATGGCAAGGGACACACCCATGCCGGATAGGGTCTCTGGGTTAACATAGGTCATGTATTGGGTATAGAGGACTCCCCCGGTTGCCGTTAAAAATGCACTGATCAGGGTGATAAAAAGCTTGTAGCGAACGATTCGAATTCCAATAGATGCAGCAGCAATTTCATCTTCTCCGATGGCACGCAAAGCCTTCTGTATTCGAGATCGATCTATTATCTGCCAGAGAAAAAGACCGAATATGAGGAAGAGAAGGGAAATATAGTAATAATAAATCTCCTTCTCAAATTGAAGATAGTAAAAGGAAGTCCCTACACTTTTTAAGGTCATCCCAAGAGATCCTCCGGTGACATTACGAAAAGCGTCAATCATTAAAGCGACGAGTTCCCCCAGGGCTAAGGTCACCAGAGCGAAATAATCTCCGATCACACCAAAACGGAAGCAAGCGTAGCCGAGGATCAAGGCAAGCAAAGCGGCTCCCATCCCTCCCAAAAGCATCCCGATCCATGGGGAAATATTGTAATCATTGAAGAGGAGGATGGAGATATAAGCTCCGATTCCCAAGAAGGCTCCATGGCCTAATGAGACTAAGTGGAATCGACCCATATAGGACCATACCGTCGTGATGTAAGACCAGATAAAGATGAATGTAATGATGTGAATTAAATAAGGAGACGGAGATAATAAAGGGAGGATTAAAATGCTCATCAGGAGGATCACAAAAAGAAATTTTCTTTTCAAAAATGATCTGGCGGTCATCTGCTCTCCCTTATTCCAAGAAGGCCCTGAGGTCGAACCAACATAATCAGGATGAATATGATCAAGGCGATACTATCTGCAATCTCTGTAGAGGTGAGGACAGCTGAAATCGAGGTGACGACTCCGATGATAAAAGCACTGATAAAGCCCCCCCAAAAATTTCCCATCCCCCCGAGAATGACAATAATGAATGCCATCAAGGTAAAGGCAGACCCGAAATGGGGATGGACGGCGTATATCGGCATGAAGAAAGAAGCAGCGATGCCGGAAAGTATCCCTCCTGTCGCTTGCGTAATGAGATAGACCCATTTGGGATTAATTCCCATCAATTGGGTGCTGTCAAGATCTTGGGCTGTGGCCCGAATCGCAATACCCACATACGTTCTATTTAAAAAGAGAGTGAGTGCTAAGAGTGTAAGAATAGCCCCGATGAAAGCCACCAAATAAGAAGTTCTAACGAAAAGGGACCCAAAGTGAATCACAGGCAAAAGGAGTTTTATACCTCGATAATCCGCACCCCAAAGGACCATAGCCATATTCTCAAAGATGATAATAACTCCGGCCAAGGCCAAGAGTTGATTGAGTCGAGGTGATTTCAATAATGGATTGATGACAATCATCTGAAGGAGAATTCCTAACAGGCCGAGGATGATGCAAGAGATGATGGAGGCGATGAAGATGTTCATCTTATAGGTGGTTACGAGAAAAAAGATGACGTACATTCCTAACATGACAAATTGGCCGTAGGCTAAGTGGATAATCTTAACGACTCCAAAAATGAGATTCAGCCCGAAAACCAACAAGGCCAATACACCCCCCAGGAGGACACCATTGAGTGTCGCACTTAGGATGAGTTGTTCCATCTTCTTATTCCTTGAGGTTAGATACCCAGGTAAGCCCTCTTTATGTGGTTATCGCCAAGAAAGGCTTGCCGATTTCCCTCCTTTTGAACTCTGCCCGATTCTAAGAGGAAGGCTCGATCAGCGACTTCCAACGCCTTTCTCGCATTCTGCTCCACCATCAGGATTGAATATCCTCTTTTCTTAATGTCATTGGCAAGATTGATGACGTGGGTCACCATTAAGGGTGCCAGCCCTGTAGAAGGCTCATCGAGAAGGACCAGGATCGGTTTTGCCATTAAGCTTCGGGCGATGGCCAATATTTGACGCTCTCCACCGCTCATCGTTCCCGCCAGTTGATTTGCTCGTTGTCTCAGGATGGGGAAGAGTTCATAAACCTCCCCTAAAGATTTCTTGAATCCGGATCGGGCCTGTTTGGGGAAAGATCCAATCCTTAGATTGTCTTTGACGGATAGGTATGGGAAAAGCCTTCCCCCTTCAGGTACTTGTGAAATTCCGATTTCAACAATTCGATAGGGGTCAAGGTCATCGATTTTTTCTCCATTAAAGAGGATCTTTCCTGAGGCAGGATGCAGAAATCCTGAAATGGTTCGAAGAAGGGTCGTTTTTCCGGCGCCATTAGGGCCTACCATAATCGTTGTTTCCCCTTCTTGGATCGTTATAGAGATTTGGTCCAGGGCTTGCAGTTTACCGTAAAAAGCGCTCACCCCTTCAATCTGTAGCAACATCAGAGGTTTCCTTGCCTAAGTAGGCTTCGATGACATCCTTATTTGCAGCGACTTCTTGGGGAGTTCCTTCGGCAATCTTCTCCCCGTAGTTCAGAACGGTAACTCGATCTACAAGGTTCATCAGGGCACTCATGATATGCTCAATCCATAAGATCGTCATCCCCATTTCATCTCTGATTTTTCGAAGAATATTAGAGGCTTGGTCAATCTCTTCCAGATTCAATCCGCTGAGGAATTCATCTGCTAAAAGGAGATTCGGTTTGGTTGCAATGGCACGGGCTAATTCAAGCCTCTTGAGTCCTGATGCGGTCAGCTCATTCGGTGTGGTTTGATCTTTCGCATGGAGTCCAACCATCAGCAGAAAATGTTGGGCCTCCTTGTAAGCATCACGATCATCCTTCCCTTGAGTTCGTTCTCCAAACATTACTCCAAGCATCACATTTTCAATAACCGTCATATTCTGGAACGGCCTTGGGATTTGGAATGTCCGGGCAATGCCCAAATGACATATTTTGTCGGGTGAAAGAGAGGAAATATCGTGTCCCTGAAATTTAATGACTCCTTCATTGGGCTTCAATACGCCAGAGATCACATTGAAAAGAGTGGTTTTGCCAGAGCCATTGGGTCCAATCAGTCCCCGGAGTTCACCTTCCTCCAATTTTAATGAGACCTCTTTGAGTGCACTGAAGCCTCCGAAAGTTTTGGTGACCTTGATCGTCTCCAACATCTCATTCTCCAAGATTAAAGAGAAAGAGAGGGCTGAGCAAACTACCCCAGCCCTCACAAAGAGATATTACTTTGCAAACACGGAATCTTGAGGCAATGGAAGTTTCGGATCGGCCGTCTTCATTCCTTTTGGCCAAACAATCTCAATTTTACCATTAACCCATTGCATGACGGCAGGGTAGGAACGAAGATCCTGGCCTGCAAAAAGATGGTCTGGAGGTGCAAACTTAACACCGTAACCTGCGGGTGTCCCTCCTTCCGGAATATCCAGTTCAAGGGCAGCCTTTCGAATATTATCGGCTGTAGGAACCCCATATTTCTTGACAGCCAGAGGAATGGTATCATTCAGAAGAACCCAGGTATGAGCAAACCCCTGAGTCGCATGGGTCGTTGGGTTTGGATCATGGAACTTTTCATTATAGCGCTTCAGAAATTCTGAATTGAGTTCGCCTAGGCCTTTTTTTAGCTTTTTAGGATCGAGGATCTGGGCAGGCGCTGGATCTACATCATAAGCATAATTCATAATCTCCCTCCCGAGAGATTTTTCGAGGAGAAGAAAGTTGGCGTAGCCTGCCCCATGTCCAATAATAGCTTTGGTCTTCAAGCCCAATTCTCGAGCTTGACGAAGGAAGATCACGATATCCGGAAAATACCCAGTATGAAAGATTACGTCGGGGTCGGCCGCTTTCAATTTGAGGACGAGGGATGAGAGGTCTTGTGCTTTATGGGAATAGCTTTCTTTCATCACTAGCTTCATTCCATATTTTTCGATTCTTTCAAGATTGGCTGTGGATACAGAGACTCCATACGGGCCGTCTTCATAGATTACAGCAGTCTTGACCTCTTTAGGACTTTTGTATCCTAATCTTCCGTATTCTTCGCTGATAAATTCCACGCTACTCTGACCCCACTGAGAACCCATGGGTTGAACACGGAAAACATAGTGCTGATGCCTTCCTTTCACCACTTCATCCGAAATAGCAATGATGACCCAGAAAATGGTCTTGTTTTTCTCACAGATAGGTGCAAGGGGGACAGCGATGGCACTTGAAAAGACACCTAAAATGACAGGAACCTTCTCAACGGTGATCAGTCGTTCCGCTTCACGAAGAGCGACATCCGGACTGCTCTGTGCATCGGATACTATAGGGACAATTTTATACTTTCCCAGAATACCTCCACGGTCGTTAATCATATCGCTCGCAATGATGGATCCCCTATAGCCTGCCAACGCGCCTGCCGGAGCAAAGGGTCCTGTGAGACTGAATAGAAAACCGATTTTCAGATCCTCCTTTGAAGACGCTTCTTCCCCGATGGAAAGAAACGAGATCAGGGCACACAAAAGTATGATGATTATTTTTTTCATATAAGATTTTCCTCCTTTCTTAAGAAATTGAAATTGCTCTAGGATAAGAATTCTTGAGCCACCTCCTTTCCTCTTAATAAGTTGGGGGACTGACGACCCACATTCCATCAGTGATTCGATCTACTGCGGTAGGTTTTATAGATTTGTTGACTATCGAATCTAAGGTTTTCATCCATTTATTGAAAGAATTGCTTATTGATATAGACGGAGTCAGGGATGGTTTCTTCCTTAGAGGTTTTCGTTTTGAGATTGATCTTCGGAATTTTATTAAAGAAGCCTTTCATTGTTTCTTCTGCTTTTGCATGCTAATCAAACTTCATCATAAAACGAAGTATTGAAAAGATGCAACCTTGATAGACCAGGTTATCCAACATCGCACCAGTCAACAATAAAAGTGGCCAGAACCTTGATCGTTTTAATCACTGAATCCAACTCAACGTACTCGTTTGACGAATGGAGGAGTCCCCCCGTGGGGCCAAAAACGAAGGATGGGACGCCGAAGAAGGAGCCAAAGCGGGTATCCAAGCCTGCAGTGCTTGCCGTTATCTCTGGAGTATCTGAAAGGACTTCTGCGGCCGTCTGGCGAAATTGACGGATCAAAGGTATTTCTGGATCCTGTACCCAGGGCTGGGCTCGCCATCCAAACCACTCGACATGGGGCGAGTGCTCCCTCAGCCATTCGTCCCCATGAGCAACTTCCTCGACGACCGCTTCGACTTCCTTTTTTATATCCTCCTCCTTTTCCCAGGGCAGGTAAGAGATGCGAGCCTCAAGCTGGGCCCAGCCAGCGACCGTGGATGGCCAATCTCCTGCTTTGAATGTGCCAATATTGAGGTTGCAAGAGCGCCCGGTTTCTTTCTCAAAGAGATCGTTCCGGTTTCTCTCGGCCCGCTGCTGATCCAGCTGGATCAATCGCTCATAGACCTTCATCAACTTTCCAATGGCATTGACGCCGTAGTGAGACCAGCCTGCATGGGCGGTCTTTCCGTAAACCTTGATCCGAAAGTAGTTAATCCCCGGATGGGCGGTCACTACCCGGAGGTTTAAAGGCTCCGGGATGATCATCGCATCTGCCTTATATCCGGACAAAAAAAGGGCCAGGGTTCCGCCGCACCCTCCTGCCTCTTCTTCGATGACGCTCTCAAGAAGGACCTTCCCTTTTGGTTTTAATCCGAGGTCTAGAACCGTCTTCAGGGCGAAGAAATTGGAAAGAAGGCCCGACTTCATGTCTGCGGCGCCGCGTCCGTACAGCCGATTCCCTTCCGTCCGTCCGCTCCAAGGGTTTTCTCCATTCCAGGTTTCAACCGGTTCAGGTGATACCACATCTATATGACCGTTAAGGATAAGGGATTTTCCAAGATCTGTTCCAGGATGAATTCCGACGATGTTAGGGCGGGATTCAGTGTAGGGAAAGCCTATCTCGAAGTAGGCGGGATGGTTTACCAGGTTCGTTTTATCGGGAATCAATCTGTCAATTCGTAAACCCATGGAACGGTAAAGTTTGACCATCCATTCCTGAGCCTTCCCCTCCTGACCCACGACACTGGGTATCTGAACGAGTTTTTGAATCATTTGAAAAACTTCGTCCCTTGAGCGATCTATTTTCGTTCTGATCTCGTTCTTGATCTGAGATTTTTTATCATGCATGGTCGCCTTCCGGTATCTGTTGTTGCCTTAAAATACGGAGTGGGGAGGTCGGTCTCTTAGTATCCCAAGTAGGCCTTTTTGACGTACTCATTTTCGGCCAGCTCCCTTCCTGTTCCCTCGAGAGTTACCTCTCCATTTTCTATGACATAGCCGCGAGAACATATGCTAAGGGCCCACTTCGCATTTTGTTCAACGAGCAAAATGGTCAATCCTCTTTCTTGATAAATCTGTTGGACGACTTGGAAGATGGCATCCCTTAAAACCGGTGCAATCCCAAGACTGGGTTCGTCGAGCATGAGGATTTTTGGTGAAGATAAGAGCCCTCGGGCAATGGCAAGCATTTGACTTTCGCCACCGCTCAGCGTGCCTGCTGTCTGATATTTCCTTTTATTCAGGATTGGAAAAATACGAAAAACAAAGTCAAGGTCTTTTTTAACGGCGGAACCATCTTCCCTTGCGTAAGCGCCCATCCGTAAGTTCTCTTGAACTGTCAGCTCAGGAAAAAGTTCCCTTCCTTCCGGAACCTGTACAATTCCTCTCTTTACAATCCGGTGGGGGGGTAGTTTCTGAATCTCGTTACCACCGAGGAGAATCCTTCCTTCGTTTGGATGAAGAATTCCGGAGATGGTCTTCAGGAGCGTCGACTTACCCGCTCCATTCGAGCCCAGAAGGGTCACAAACTCTTTTGCTCCCACATGAAGGGAGATGCCTTTCAAAGCGATGGCTTTGCCATAGAAGACTGAAATATTTTCAATTGTGAGCACCCGCCTCACCTCCGAGGTAGGCCTGCACTACCTTTTCGTTTTTGTAGATTTCCTCAGGAGTCCCCTCTGCAATTTTCTCCCCATAATGGAGCACCATAATACGGTGTGAGATGTCCATGATCACCTTCATGACGTGCTCGATGATCAGGATCGTTATTCCCCGCCCGCTGATGCTCTTGATGATGGCAATCTGGTCGTTCTGTTCCTTCGGATTGAGGCCGGCTGATGGCTCATCGAGGAGCAAGATTTTCGGCTGGGTCGCCAGAGCCCGGGCAATTTCCAATCGTTTGCAATAGGCATAGGGGAGATTATCAGCGAGTTCGTGCCGATACGCCGCCAGACCAACGAATTCCAGAAGTTGGATGGCTCGCTCTTCGCCGAGACGGCCTGTGACCTGATTCTCACGATTTTTTACGAGGGAGTCTAAAGCTACCTTCCACGGAGGCCTGGTCCTTCGGTCGACCAAACCCGATCGAACATTGTCAAGGACTGTTAGCTTATGGAAGATTCTGACGATCTGGAATGTCCGAGCAATCCCCATATTATTGATGGCGTGGGGCTTCAATCCAGAGATCGCCTTTCCCCTGTAAAGGATGACTCCCGCATTGGGAGCGTAATATCCGGTGATGAGGTTCACTAAGGTCGTCTTTCCTGCTCCGTTTGGTCCGATGAGACCGAGAATCTCGTCTGATTGAAGTGCGAAATCCACATCTTTTACCGCGAGGAGGCCGCCAAAGCGCTTCGTCAGATTCTTTCCTTCAAGAAGGATCACCCAGTCACCTCCCGTTGCTTTCTTTTGGCTTTGCGACTTCTTTGAAGAGGCCGACGATCCCGTTTCGCATGAATAGAATCGTGGCCATTAAGAGTCCTCCATAGATGACAAAACGAATATCGATCTTGACGAAGTCTTCGAGGAATCTGAGACCCTCTGAGAGAAACGTCAGCAGGATGGCTCCAACCACAGGCCCGAACAAGGTTCCCAGACCCCCCACCATCACCATCGTCAGGATATTGAAGGTTTCACTCAGACCCATCATTTCCGGGCTGATTAAACGGACGTAGTGCGCATAGAAAGAACCGGCAAAACCGGCGAGAAAGGCGCTGATCATGAACACCGTCAGCTTATAGCGAGAAGTATCGATCCCGATGGATTGAGATCCCAGCTCATCTTCACGGATGGACTTCAGACCGATTCCAAATTCCGAGTGAACCAATCTGTTCAGCAGGATGAGCGTCAGGGAGACGAAAATCAGGATGACGTAGTAAGCGTTCTGTTCAGAGACGAATTTAATAGAGAAATTTGTCGAAAAATTCAGTGGGGTGAGAGGAGGAATGCCGTAAAGTCCAAGCGATCCCCGGGTCAAGCTCACCCAGTTCATAGCAACTAATCTCAGAATTTCACAGAAGCCGATCGTCGTAATGGCCAGGTAAGGACCACTCAGTCGGAAAGAGGGAATTCCGAGGAGGATTCCAAAGAGGGAGGCGATGGCCCCCCCCAATGGAAGTCCGACCCAGGGAGATAGGTTGAGTTTCAGAGCCAACAATGCGGAAGAATAGCCCCCGATTCCGAAAAAGGCGGCGTGGCCAAGATTGAGCAGTCCTGAATATCCGGCCAAAAGGTTCCAGCTTGAGGTCAGGAGAATGAAGATCCCCGAGAGCACAAGGAGGTGCTGAAAATAACGGTCCCGGATGATGAGTGGGAGAGCAAGGACGATGAGGATTCCAAGGATGATGAAGAGTGATTTGAGGGGCTTCCGATTCATTTCAACCCCATTTTTTCTCCCTCCCTCCGAACAGGCCCTGTGGGATGACGAGAAGGACGAGGATAACGATCACAAAGCCAATCGCATTCTTATATTGCATCGAGACGTAGTTTCCGCCGAGCGTTTCCGCGACGCCAAGGATAAACCCCCCGAAAACAGCCCCTCTGATATTTCCCATCCCTCCGAGGATCGTCACGGCAAAGGCCTTCAGGGTGGGCATGGCTCCCATCATCGGAAAGACGGCGAAGATCGTTCCGTAAAGGACCCCGCCGAGACCTGCGAGGGCAGACCCCACAACAAACGTGAGAGAATAGATGAAGCTGATGTTAATTCCCATGAGAGCAGCCGCATTCCTATTCTGCGACGTCGCCCGGATGGCCACCCCGGTTTTGGTCTTGGTCAAGAAGAGTTGAAGCAAGAAAATAGCGATGCAGGAGAAGAGGAGACATATCAGCCGGATCTCGCTTGTTGAGAAGAGGAGAAAATTGATCGTTTTGCTCTGGAATGGGTCTGGAATCATCTCGGGAGTGGCCCCAAAGAAGAGTCGGGCGCCGTTTTCCAGGAGGATAAAGAGGCCAATAGAAAGCATGATGATGTCGATGTCTGTCCAGCGCGTGAGAAGGGGTCTGAACAGAAACCGTTCTACGAAAAAACCGATGAGGCCCACGCCTACGGCGGCGACAACGAGTGAGCCAACCCATCCAGCCCAGCCGGATAGGAAAAAAACGAAATAGATGGCGAAGTAAGCCCCCAGCATGGAGAAGTCGCCGTGGGCAAAGTTGGAGATTCTCATGACCCCGAAGATCATCGTCAGGCCGATGGCGATGAGACAGTAAACACTGCCAACGATCAGGCCGTTGAGAACCTGTTGCAGAAATAGAGATTCCATTCCTTTTCACATCCAAAAAAGGAACATCCCTCTTTCCCGAGAAGTCCCTTCGTCCATTCCCATGTTATCTTTTGTCCCAAGGAAGAGGGACTTGATAAGTTGCCCCAGCTCTCGCTGGAGGGTAGATGATAAAGAGCTGTGGTTTTCCGTCGACGAGTTGAACCTGAACCGGAGAAGGAGTCACGGTGTAAACCTGACCGGTCTTGTCAAATTCGATCTTTCCCTGGGTGAGCTCGATCGAGGTTTTTGTGAGGGCATCCCTGATGCGATTCCGGTCCGCCGGGAGATCTCCAGTCAGTTTTTCAGCCCGCTTGATCGCATCCATAATGACCATGATATTGTCATACCCTTGGCTGGAGAAGATGCCCGGTCTCGCCTTCTGATATTTGGCCTCATACCGTTTGACGAAGTCGGCCACGATGGGGTTTTTCATGGCCAACGTCGGTTCCAACGAAGAACCCATGGCATACTGGCACGTGGTTCCAGCCATCTTGAAATAGGCCTCGGTGAACTGTCCGCCCACGCCGATCCATTGAGTGACGAAATTCAGTTCTTTTGCCTGCTTCTGAATTAGGGCCGCTTCCGTTGTCGAAGCGATGTTGAACGTGACCTCGGGTTTCAGTTCCCTCAATTTGCTGATCTGAGTGGTGAAATCCGTGTCTCCAATCTCAAAATAGAGGTGGGCTAATTCTTGGGCTCCGATCTTCTTCGATAGGGCCAGCCAGATTTTTTCACCATCCCGGCCATAGTCCGTATTCTCCATCAGGAAGGCGACCGTTTTTGGTTTCTTCACCTTTTCCAGCCAATCATTGACTCCCGCAAGAAACTGGGGGGAATTGGGCGAGGTCCGGAAAACATAGTCAAACCCTCGGCTCGTAATGGTCGGACTGATGGCGATGGCAACCACGATCGGGGTCTTTTCATTCTGACAGACCTCGGAGGTCGCAATGTTGACTGAGCTGGCATAGCCTCCCCCTACGACCAGAACCTTGTCTCTGGTGATCAATTTTTTGACTACCGCTACCCCTTTGTCCGGCTTTGCCTCCGTATCGCCAAAGATCAACTCGACCTTTCTTCCCCAGAGTCCTCCCTTCGCGTTGATCTCGTCAACAGCCAGCATCATTCCCTTCTTCATCTCTTCTGCGTTAAATGCAAGAGAGCCCGTGAAAGGACCGAGGATCCCTATGGGAATGGGGGGCTCTGCGGCCTTGACCCTTGTCCCATAGGACAAGACCATGAAGCATAGAACGACCAAAAGACACCCTTTGAACAGAACACTCGTTTTCATCGTCCATCCTCCTTTATTGTTTTATGTCTCTTTACCTGTTTAGACTTTCCTTATAAAATCCCTCCTGACCTCTCTTTGCCAAGGGAGGAGAAACAGGCCCCGCACGGCTTTGGTTTTATCCGACAAACAGGGCGAGGACTGCTTTCTCCGTATGCATCCGATTTTCCGCCTCATCAAAATAAACCGAGTGAGGGCCATAAATAATTTCTTCGGTTACCTCTTCACCCACATAGGCAGGCCCGCAGTGCATGAAGATATAATCAGGCTTGGCGACAGAGACGGCTTTCGCGTTCACCTGATAAGGGGCAAATTTTTTCTTCCGTTCTTCCTTTTGCGCATCGTGAGCCATGCTGTGAAACGTGTTGGCAACCACAACATCCGCATCCCTCATCGCCTCTTCCAAATTTCGTGTGACGAGGACACGGGTACCATTCTTTTTCGCCGTGGTCTGGGCAAATTCCATCACCTTTGGGTGTGGATCGAGCCCTTCGGGTAGAGCCATGACCATTTCCATGCCCAACAAAGCGCCTCCAATCATCAGAGAATGGCAGACATTCCATGGATCGCCCGACCAGCCGACCTTGATTCCTTCAAATCTTCTCTTCTTTTCCCAGATCGTTATGAGATCACAGATCCCCTGGCAGGGATGGGTAAAATCGCTGCACGCATTGATCACAGGAATCTTCATAAATTTTGCAAATTCGTTGATTCGATCCTGCCCGGTCCCTGAGGCGGGCCGAATAAAGAGAGCATCATAATATCGATCCAGTACCATCGCCGTGTCTCGAACCGATTCCCCTCGTGATAATTGTAATTCATCGGGCCGGATGTAAATGGCTTGAGCACCCAGGTGCGCTGCGGCCACTTGAAAAGAGTTCCTTGTGCGGGTTGAGGGTTTTTCAAAGAGCGCCGCAAAGGTTCGTCCTCTGAGAACTTCATGGGATTCCTTCGTCGCCCATTTCTTCTTTAAATCATAAGAGACCTCCAGGATATCCAGGATCTCTTCCCTTGTAAAATCCATCAAGCTCAAAAAATCTCTTCCCCTAAATTTATCCCTCATCAGTTCCTCCTCGGATGCTTGATTGTCGGCCTGAGATGGTACGGTCTCCCTTGATTAAGAGGAATTTCAAAAGACAAGGTGTTCTGCAGGCATTACGGCGGATTGATCTCATCCAGGACCTCAGCAATGATTTTCAGCCCTTCATCAAGCTGATCGTCGGTGATGACCAAGGGCATTAAAGGACGGATGACATTCGAGTGGGTTCCTGCTGAAATCATCAGCAATCCCTTCTCGCGGCAGAGGTTGATCAGGCGTTTGGTCAGAGCCGTGGCGGGTTCCTTTGTCTTTCGGTCCACTACTAATTCCGTTCCCACCATGGCGCCCAGTCCACGGACATCGCCGACTACTGGGTGGCGCTCCTGAAATTCTTTGAATTTCTCCAGAACCTTCTTCCCGATTTTTTCAGCTTTGGAGAGAAGGTTCAGGTTCCTGAACTGGTCGAGGACTGTTAAAGCGGCACGGCAGGCCACTGGATTTCCTGCAAAGGTGCCTCCTAATCCCCCTACTTGAGGATGGTCCATCAGCTCAGCCCTTCCTGTGATGGCACTGAGAGGAAGCCCCCCAGCAATAGATTTGGCCATTACCATAATGTCGGGCGCCACTCCATAATGGTCCATAGCAAACATCCTCGCGGTTCGACCAAATCCGGTCTGTACTTCATCGGCAATAAAGACGATTCCATTTTCGTTGCAGATTTTATAAAGGATTCTGAAATACTCTTTGGGAGGAATGACGAATCCTCCTTCACCCAGGACCGGCTCAACAATCAACGCGGCCACATTCTCAGCGGAGATGTGCGTGTGGAAGAACTCCTTTAAAAAATAAGCGCAGTCTAATTCACAGGAGGGATACTCGAGGCCAAAAGCGCATCGGTAGCAGTAGGCATAGGGCATTCGATAGATTTCCGGGGCATAGGGGCCGAACCCGAACTTATAAGGCTTCATCTTGCTCGTAAGGCTTAAACTTAAGAACGTACGACCGTGGAAGGCATCCTCAAACGTGATGGTGGCTGGCCGACCAGTTGCATGACGGCTGATCTTAATCGCATTCTCGACAGCCTCCGCGCCACTGTTGGCGAACATCGTCTTCTTGGGGAAATCTCCGGGGGTAAGTTCGTTAAGCCTTTTAGCTAATTCAACGTAGGACTCATACATAACAACATGGAAACAGGGGTGAATATACTTTTGGATCTGGTCCTGGATGGATTTTAATACCTCTCTGTCACAATGACCCACGTTATTCACTCCGATGCCCCCTGCAAAGTCAATATACCTCTTCCCTTCCACATCGGTAATCGTCGCTCCCTCGGCCTTTTCGGCGAAAATCGGATGGGTATTAAATGGACCCTGAGGAACGTGTTTGTTCCTTTCGTTCAAAAGTGATTCATTCGTCTTCATGGAGTGCCCTTTCTCCTCTTGCTATAAAAAGATTCATGACGCGGTCCGATCGGATCAATCCCTACCGAACTCAACAAAAGGGTTAATAAGCGGATTTATAGATGGCGTTCGCGTCTTCGAGGCTTATTTTTCTGGGGTTGTTGGCCAGGAGCCTCGTCACCTTCATCGCTGCCTCAGCCAATCCCGGGATTGCCTTCTCCGGAATTCCGACGTCCCTGAGTCTTCGGGGTACTCGGAGGTCATCGGAAAGGCGTTCCAAAAATTTTACAGCCGTTTCTGCCGCGTCGAGCTCGGAGAGCCCTTCGACCTTCTCTCCGAATGCCTTTGCCATCTGAGCGAACTTGTAGGGACAGCCGAGAATATTGTAACGCATCACATAAGGAAGCATCAATGTGTTGGTAAGTCCATGTGCAAGATGAAATTCTCCGCCAAGGGGATAGGCAAAGGCATGAACAGCACCGACACCGGCATTGGCAAAAGCGATTCCGGCAAGGAGGCTTCCCTCCATCATGTTCGAACGGGCGGACAGATTCTCACCGTAAGCATAGGCCATCCTCAAATTTTTTGATATCAGTTCCATGGCCCGGATGGCAAGGAGGTCTGATAACCCGGTGGCATTCACCGAATAACATGCCTCAATCGCATGGGTTAAGGCATCCATCCCAGTGAAGGCTGTGACAGAAGGGGGAAGGCCGATGGTCAGTTTGGGATCGACAAGAGCGACTTCCGGGAAGAGGGTAGGGCTGACAATCCCTTTTTTTAGCTTTTCTTTGGTATCGGATAAAATGGCGATGGGTGTCACTTCGCTTCCTGTCCCGGCAGTGGTCGGAATGAGAATCACAGGTACCCCTAGATTCGGGACAAGGTCGATTCCAAAAAAGCTGTCGATCTTTCCGGGGTTGGCGACCATGACGGAGGTGACCTTCGCGATATCAAGCGAACTTCCTCCTCCAAAACCGATGATGAGATCCATTCCCTCTTTTTTCGCTTTCTCAGCGCTTTTTTCGACCACTTCAATTCTGGGATCAGGCTCGACGCCGTCAAAAATGGCAAAGGGAATGCCGACCGATTGAAGGGATTTCTCAATGCCTTCAAGAAGACCTGCCTGGATCACGCCTGGATCGGTGATGATCAGAGCTTTCTTGGCTTTGAGTAGTTGAGCTTCTGTGCCTGTTTTCTCCGCAGACCCGGCTCCAAAAAGGATTCTCCTGGTTGTCCTGAATAAGCTGAGTTTTTCTGTCATATGTCAAACCTCCTGGAATTTTGACCAAGCATTCAAATCCCCCCAACCCCCCTTTGCTAAAGGGGGATGTAAAAAAAATGTCACCGTGCAAAGGGCGGGCAGGGATGTCGGCAAAGTTTTACAGCGGTACCTCTTCACGTTGACTCCCATCAATCAGAAACCTTAAGATATATTGTTCACTTACAGGCTTTTGTTAGTTTTACCCTCCCAAGTAACCCCATTTGTAAAACTTTGGAGATATTCTTGCCCGCCCGCCTTCCCGAAGTTTTTCACAGCTTCACGGGGGCGAGGGGGGTTATCAATTTCCATTTTACTTTCCAACAAGCCTTAAGAGCCTCTCGTTTTCAAGAATTTCCCGAGGATGGCCCTCAAATATAATTTCTCCTCTCTCGACGATGTAGGTCCTCTCTGTGACCTGGGATACAATTCGTATATTGGACTCCCCCAAGACGATGGTCACTCCCAATTCTCTAATCTGACTTAAAGCCTCCATAAAATGAGTTACCACGAGAGGAGCCAGTCCCTCAAAGGCCTCATCCAAAAGCAGTAAGGATGGATTGAGCGCCAAAGCCCTGGCAATGGAGACCATCTTCTTCTCCCCGCCGCTGAGATTGAGCCCTTTCCGGGCCAAGAAATTTTTAATGGCTGGGAAGATGGTGAAGATGTTTTCAAAACTGAATCCTTCCCCTTTATCCCCCTTCCCAGTGACCCATGTCGAGAGGTTAATATTTTCTTCGACGGTGAGCTCTGTGAATATTCTTGTATCTTCGGGGGAATATCCGATTCCTGAAAGGACTTTCTTTCGGGGGGAGAAGGAGGTGATGTCCTTTTCTTTGAAGAGGATCTTGCCCGACCGGGAGGGGTAGAGACCGATGGTGCTCTTGATGACGGAACTTTTCCCTGCGCCATTTCTGCCCAGGAGGCAGACGATTTCTCCTTCCTTCACCCCCAATGAAATATTTCTTAAAATTTGGGTTGAACCGATAAAGACGTCTAAATTTTCGATCTCGAGGAGCATCTTGATCAACTCACGATACCAAATACAATCGCCTTGACGTCTCTATTTTCCATGATTTCGTCCGGCTTGCCTTCTGCCATGATCCTGCCTTCGTGCATTACAATCACCCTGTCCGAGTACCCCGATACGATATCCATGTCATGTTCGATGATGAGCGTGGAGACTCCTTCCTTTTTAATGGCGGAAACAATCGAATCCATCACCTTGAATTTGTCCGAAGTGGCGACTCCGCTGGTGGGTTCATCCAATAAGAGAAGCTTCGATTTCAGTGCAAAGGCAATGGCGATATCCAGAATCTTTAAATCCCCTTCTGAAAGGCCGGTTGGAGTCAGCTCCTTCTTATCTGACATATTGAAATTGTTGAGAATCTGGATGGCCTCCTCTGTCACGGAAGAATAACGATCCGCCGGCAAGAGCCCCTTCCGGATCATCCCGTATTTTGAGAAGAGAGCTGTTCTCACATTATCCAGGACGGTGCTGTTCCCGAAGAGTTGAATCAATTGGAAGCTTCGGCCCACACCCAATTTAATCCTGACATAAGGGGAGGCATAGGTGATATCCTTATCAAAAAACAGAATGCGCCCGCTATCGGGCTTTAAATATCCACTGATGAGATTAACTAAGGTGGTTTTCCCGGCTCCGTTCGTCCCAATAATTGAAACAATCTCCCCCTCCCTGATCTGTAAGTTGATATTATCCACGGCCCGGACAAATCCAAAATGTTTCTTCAAGTTATCTACAGTTAGCATGTGGTTCCCTCGAGAGCTTTTTTTCTTTTCAATTTAGCCAACAGGACAGCGATGGCGCCAGCCACTCCATTCGGAAGGAGCAGGACAAGGACGATGAGGGTCGCACCGATGACGAACATCCAATATTGTGTATTCCCCATGGCATATAATTTTAAGTAAGTGAAGAGGATGGCGCCGATGATGGGTCCTTCAAAAATCCCAAAGCCCCCGAGCAATGTCATATAGACGATTTCGCCTGAAAAGACCCAGTGGGATAAGTCTGCTGTGACATGGCCGTTGACGAAGGACCAGAGGGCACCGCCTAGCCCAACGAACATTCCGGAGAGAATAAAAGCATAGAGTCGATACCGGCGAACACGAATACCAATCAACTCCGCCCTCACCTCGTTATCTCTGATCGCCTGAAGGGCTTTCCCGAAAGGAGAGCTGACAATCCCCCTCATGATGACGCAGCTGACGGCAAATAAAATCAGCAAGAAATAGTAGTATGTCCCGGAAAGAAACTCCGGCCTCCTGATTCCTCTAAATGACATATCCAGCAGGGTGGGAAGGGGCACACGGAGTCCGTCAGACCCTCCGGTAATGTGATAGAGCTTGAAGAGGAGTGCATAGAGAAGCATGGAAAGAGAGAGAGTAAGGATGGAGAAAAAGATCTTCGTATGCCTTACGCAGAGAAAACCGAAGATGACCGAGAGGACAAGCGAAAGGAAGAGGGCGGCCGGGATCAGTAGCTCGAGGGAGTAAGCTTGGGGAAGGTACTTGGCAAACATTCCTACGGTATAGGCTCCTACTGCGAAATAGGCGCCGTGACCAAAAGACAGTAAGCCCGTATATCCCAAGAGCAGGTTGAATCCCAGCCCAACGATGGCAAAGGTCAATCCGTATTCGAAGAGCATCAGATCATGGATAGAGAAAAGGCGAGGAATAAACAGTAAACCAATGAAGATCAAAGTATACGCAATCCATCTCGGATTTCTCCTCATTTCTTTTGAACGCACCCCCTATCTCCCGAAGAGACCTTGTGGCTTGACGACAAGAATGACGCCAGCAATCAAGAATAAAAGAGGCAGCTCTATTTCCGGAAAAATGGCGATGCCGAAGGATCTTGTGAACCCCACCAGCAAGGCCCCCACCAAAGCTCCCTTGAGGCTTCCGAGCCCTCCCACCACCACAACAATGAAGGCGAGGATGAGTGGCTCCATCCCGATGCCCAATAGTGCCGGGGTCGTTGGGACCACCAGAGCTCCCGCCAGCCCGGCCAATCCGGATCCCAGTACAAAGGCAAATGTACTGAGCCTCCCGATATCGAGTCCCAATCCTGTCGCCATTTCTCTATCCAAGGAGATGGCCCTGAGCATGATCCCAAGCTTCGTTCTTCCCATGAAAAACCAGATAAACAATCCCGCGAGAAAGGTGATGCACATCACAAATAAAAAGTAGATCGGATAAACATGTCCTAAAACATTTATACTGCCTAAGAGATCGAAGGGGGCAGAAGCATAATAGGCCTGTCCTCCCCATATCATTTTGATCACGTCTTCGAGAAGAAGAAGGGCTCCGAAGGTGAGCAAAAGTTGATACTCAAGTGTTCGTTTGTACATCGCTCTGATCAAGGACTTCTCCATCAAAAAACCAACGACCCCTGCAAGGACTAATCCACTTAGGAGCGATAGAAAAATGAAGGGGGCCAGGGCTTTTGTCGCAATCTGAATGATGGTCCAGGCGGCCATAAAAGCCCCAATCGCATAGAGAGAGCCATGAGCCAGGTTAAGAATTCCCATGACTCCTAAGATGATATTGAGCCCCAATGAGGTGAGAAATAATAGGGCCGCAAAATATAGACCATTCAGTGTGTAAATCACCCACATGACGAATCACGTCCTAATGAATCAAACTCCCTGCCTACCGGCAGGCCGTGAACCTAGTACGGTACAGGGCAGGCAGGCACCAAGGATGAAACGGCCTTCGCCCTGTAACCCCCTCTATTCCCCCCTTAAGTTGTTAAGGGGGGATGAAGGGGGGTTATGGACTAAGCAATTCTCATTTCCAGCTATTGATCCAATCCACTGTTCTTATGCCAACCGGTGCATTCACTTGAGCTGCGGGAAAGATTTCCATCCTTTTTGGGTCAAGAATGGGGAAGGGGTATTTCGGCGTCATCTTTGAAAATCCGATTAAAACATCTTCGATGGCACTATGATCCTCTCTGATCGTTATGGGGCCCGAAGGAGAGGGGAACGTCAAACCGGTCATCGCCTTGGCAATTTCATCGATGGTCGGCCATCCGCTCGCTGTCTTGGCAGCCTTCTCTACAGCATTCTTATAGGCATACAACGCCTGATAAGCATGGTAGCAGGGATAGCTCGGGTATTTCCCATATCTCTTACGATACTCCGCCACAAACCATTTCTGCAGGGCTGCGCTCGTCTTGTCGGGAGGCGTGAACAGAAAGTAGTGAGTTCCGGCGCAGCAGATAATCTGGTCTTCCGGATAATCCTTCCCCACTTCCTGAGGGTAGGGCTCACCGCGTGAATAGGCCATTCTAATCTTCTTGAAGAAGCCCATCCCGAGAGCTTGCTTTGTAAAGGTGACGGCGTCTCCTCCCCAGAGCGAGGAATGGACGATATCGGGTTCTGCCCCCATCAGCGCGCTGATATGCGCGGTGAAGTCTGTATTACCCAACGGCGGCCATAGGGTTTTCACCACCTGTACATTGGGCATCAATTTCTTCATGGCTGTCTCAAAGATGAGCCAGCTATCCCGACCCCAGGCGTAATCCTGGTTTATCCCGGCGATCTTCTTAATGTTTGGATAATATTTCTTGATGAAGAGCGCCAGCCCGATATTGTCGATGCCCAGATGGGCCGAGCTCTTAAAACCCAATTTGAATTTCGGAACCTCAAACGGAGATTTCGACCCTTCCATCAGCTCATGGGTTCCGCAGTCATAGGCAACGATCAAACCACCCGTCTCGTCTGCAAGGGGAAGGACCGCCAGGCAGGAAGCTGATGAAATATAGCCCAGATCTACATCCACCTTGTCCTCGAGAATCAATTTTCTGGCGAGCTTGACCTGAGCATCGACGCCGCCCGCTTCGTCCTTGCTAAGGAGTTCAATCTTTCGACCGAGTATCCCTCCTCCTTTATTGATCTCATCCGCACACATCTTGAACGTGTTCTCGCCAGGGATGCCAAACGGAGCTGCTGCCGCGCCGGTAAGGAAACTGACCGCTGCAATCTTGATGGGTGTGGTAGGAATCGGTCTTTTGGCCTGACCCATGGCGTCCATACTCACGCCAACAAATAGGGTCGCCATAGTAATGATCACCATATACCCTAAAACTTTTCTCCTCAAGATCCTATTTGACATAATTCCTCCCTCCTTCTTTTCTGACGGTTCATTCCATCAAAGTAGAGTTATTGGTCTTCCTATTTCACCTCCTTTTTCATCACATTCGAATGTTCGCCCAACCTTTTATCAAAACCAATGGATGAATGTCAACTTTTCGATTGGAAGAAATCGATCGCCATCTGATTGAACCGGTCAGCCTCTTCAATAAAGAAACAGTGTCTCTTGCCAGGCAAGAAGACTAATTCCGAACGGGGGATGAGTGCATTTAATATTTTAGAATTTTCTGAAGGGACCAGAGGGTCATCATCGCCCGTCAGGATCAGGGTTGGAACATCTAGCCGGCTGAGGCGATTCACCGTGTCATGCCTGAGGCAGGCGGCGAACTGTCTCTCAAAGGCATCCGGAGGCTGATAGTACCGGAGTGAAAGCTTGATAAATCCTTCCATTTCCTCGCGATTTTTTTTGAGGTATTCATCAGAAAAATAGATGTCCATATCCTTCCTTAAGATCTCTTCTGGCGTCAATCCCTCGTTCGCGGTAAACTTCTTTAGTCTCTCCGGGCTCGCGAGCACGGCTCTCTCACCGCCGGGACCCGTGCAGGCCAACACCAGACGCTTCACCCGATCTGGATAGTTAAGCGCAAGTTCCTGAGCGATGTAGCCTCCCATGGAGACACCTAAGACGTTCGCTTTGCTTATGCCGAGTGCCTCCATCAGCCCGGCCGTGTCGTCGGCAAACAGTTGGATCGAATAATCCATCTTCGGCTTGTCTGTGCGGCCGGCCCCCCGATTGTCAAAAACGAGGACCTTGAAATGCTTCGACAGAGTGGAAATTTGGCGATACCACCACTCGATGTTCCGGCGGAGGCCCATAATTAAAACCAAGGGATCGCCTTGGCCGTGCAATTCGTAATATATTTCGATTCCATTTACCTTCTGCTTCGCCATAGGTCAGGTCTGCTTCTCGATGAGGCGTTTGAGAAAAAGTCGCTAGAATCTACTTCCTAATCTTTTATCAGCTTAGATGCCTCTTTTCAAGTGAATTTTTTCCTTAAAGTGATCCACGCTTGGAACTGGATTGACAGACATGGCCAGTTTTCCTATACTTCTTTCCACGGTCGAGAAGTTCCTATCAAGGCGCATTATGGAGGATGATATGGGAAACCGTTTAAAGGGTAAGGTTGCCATTATCGTCGGTGCCGGGCAGACCCCAGGGGATACAATCGGGAACGGAAGGGCCATGGCTGTCCTCTTCGCCCGGGAGGGGGCAATGGTGATGCTCGTCGACCGGCGGTTGGAATCAGCCATGGAAACGGAAGCCATGATCAAAAAAGAAAATGGTGAAGCCTTTGCGTTCAAGGCTGATATCACAAAATCAGAGGATTGCCGGGCAATGGCCGATGCATGCGTCAAACGATACCATCAAATTGACATCCTCGTGAACAACGTGGGAATTGGCAAAGGCGACTCAGGGCCGGTCAAGTTGGCCGAAGATGACTGGGATCGTATCTTCAGGGTGAATCTTAAAGGGATGTTTCTCGCGTGCAAGCACGTTCTCCCCGTCATGGAGCAACAGGGACGCGGTTCCATTATAAACATCTCGTCCGCTGCCGCCGTATGTGCCGTGAGCATGCTGGCCTACAAGACATCGAAGGCCGGCGTGAATGCCCTGACCCATTCGATTGCTATGCAGTATGCTAAGAAGGGCATCCGTGTCAATGCGATCATGCCTGGCCTCATGAAAACGCCGATGGCGATCGAAGGCATTTCACAGACCAGGGGCATCGATAAGGATGAACTGATCAAGATGAGGGATAAAATGGTGCCCCTCAAGGGAGGCATGGGCGACGCCTGGGATACGGCCTATGCAGCCCTCTTTCTTGCGTCCGATGAAGCCAAGTTCATCACCTCGGTTGTCCTCCCGGTTGACGGCGGGCAGTGCGCCAAGATAGGGTGAAACACAAAGCATGCGAAGAGAGGAGATATGCATTCATGGCGAGAGTGTCGATTCCCGAAAAAGATCAGGTCAGCAACGAATTGAAAGATCTCTTTCAAAGAATGGAGCAGCGCGGGGCTCGAATCATTAACGTGTACAAGGTGATGGCTCACTGTCCCAGGGTCGGCAGGGAATTTCTGCGGCTCGGAAACGCCATCCTCTTTAACGGAAGCCTTCCTCCAAGGCTGAGAGAGCTTGCGATTCTCCGAGTTGGCGATCTTGCAGAGGCCACCTATGAGTGGACGCAGCACGTTCCCCTCGGGCTGATGGCAGGGCTCACAGAGGAGCAGATCAAGACCATGCACGGATGGAAAGATTCACCTCTCTTCAGCATTCAGGAACGGGTAGTTCTCCAGTATACCGATGAGGTCGCACAGAATATCCGCGTCTCAGAAGAAACATTTAAGGCGGTCAGGGATTTTCTCACCGAAGAGCAGGTCGTCGAGCTGACAACGACCATTGGATATTACGGGATGGTGTCGCGCATCCTTGAAGCGCTTGAAATCGAACTTGAGGAAGACAAACCGCCATTGAGGTAGTGCATTATATTTAATGATAAGAATCTTTTGTCCCTTTCCTCCTTCCTGCCCACAACGTATTGGTAAAAAATGGACCGCCGATCAGACCTTCGACTGCACTGCTTTCTTAAAACGACGATGGTATCTCCTTTTGCCAGCTAAAGGTGGCTGTGTCGATACTGGGGGATCAGGATTTTGAGAACACGCTGCGATAAAGAAAGACCAAAACTCCATCAATAGAGGACAATCAAAGAGCAGGCTTGGGTATTGACACCTAAAGATAAACCGAAAGATTATCTTGTACTTGAAGTAACGAGTAACTTGGGAGCAGGGCTTGTCTTTTGATGTTGTATAAACATCAAGAATCTGACACTCTTGTTTTCAACCTCTGATTTACGACCGGACTAATTTTGCCCCGACTTTCTGGTGAGCAAATGACTGATTCATAATATTGAAGGCAGCCGAGTCCTTCCGAGACTGTCGAAAAACCCTTTAGTATAGTTAATGGGTGATTTTCGGGGGTCTCATGACCCCTCGCAATTATGAGATCGTTGATTGTGGTGCATTCTGTGAGGTCATTTTTTTCTGCATCTCACCCAAGAATCTGCCTGGGGACTTTT
>Ga0187772_10000201_pt1 | contig 25405 bp, 18 predicted proteins | sample 0116_SJ02_MP15_2_FD_133137 | JGI IMG/M metagenome (GOLD analysis project Ga0187772, IMG submission 133137) | Tropical peat soil microbial communities from peatlands in Department of Meta, Colombia - 0116_SJ02_MP15_20_MG | ecosystem: Environmental > Terrestrial > Soil > Wetlands > Peat | place... | reverse complement strand
TCCGTAATCAAGTCCTTCGCTTCCTGCTCCAGACGCTCGTTCTGATAGGTAATCGCCAGCTGCCAGCCCGCTGCATGCAACTTCTGCGCAATCGCCCACGCAATGCTGCGCTTATTCGCCAGGCCAAAAATCACCGCCGTCTTCTGTCCGTCGCTCAATGGAACCTCGTTTGTATGAAGTGAAAATCGATCCCAGCAAAAAGGAATTCGTAATCAGATATCAGTTATCCGTCATCAGATATCCAGACCCACTTTTCCCCAACCAATTCCGCCAAATCTTACAGCCTTCCCTCGCCACTCGCCACTCGCCACTCATCACTCGCCACTAGATCCTATGGAACGCCTTCTCAATCTCCTTCACCGAATACCTCAGCACCACCGGCCTTCCGTGCGGACAGCTCATCGGGCAATCCGTCTTTGCCAGAGCCGCCAAAAGCCATTCCATCTTCGTCTGATCCAGTGGCATATTCACCTTGATTGCTGCATGGCAAGCTGTCGACGCGGCAATCTTCGACTGCAGCGTATCGATCGAAATTGCTGCGTTCTCGCGGTCCAGCCCGTCCAGAATCTCCATCAACAAATGTTCCGCGTCATTCGCCGCAATCCCCGCGGGTACTGCCTGAATCGCCACCGCCTTTGGCCCCATTAGTTCCACTTCAAATCCGTTCGCGGCCATCTCCTCCGCAATTTTCTCGTACGTCACCAGCTGCCGAGGCGAAAGCTCGATAACCAGCGGCATCAGCAGGCGCTGCGCCTCCACCTTCCCCGCCCTCCGCGCCTCCAGATGCTGCTCGAACAGCACGCGCTCGTGTGCCACGTGCTGGTCCACAATCCACAGACCTTCCCCGTTCACCGCCACAATAAAACTCGCGCTCACCTGCCCCAGCGGCTTTAAATCCGCAATCTGATCCGGCCGAGGCAGCGTTGCCGGGGCATCCGCGCCCGCGCGCGAAAAATTCTCCGCCCAATTCGGCTCGCGTCTCGGTGCAACTCCGGGCATTGCTCCTGGACTGAATCCGCTCCCCGGCTCGAACGGAAACCGCTGGGCCACGGGCTGCAGCGGCACATTCACCAACTCGAACACGCTCGGCGCTGCGTAATCCGACCCCACGCCCGAGCCCACGCCAATCTCTTCCATCTCCCGAATCATCGCCCGCGGCACGCCCGAATTCGGATTCATCTCCACATAACTGTTCTCAAACGATGCTGGCGGCGCCGCGGGATTCATTGCGACATTTCCCGAAGTGGCCGCCGCCGCAAAGCTCGCAATCGGCCGCGTTGCCATCAACGCCTGCCGGATGGCGTCACGCGTAAAATCGTGAACGAATTGCGATCGCCGGAAACGCACCTCGATCTTCGCGGGATGTACATTTACATCCACTTCCTGGTATGGCATCTCCAGAAACAGTAGCGTGGCGGGAAACGCATTCGGCGGCAGAATATTCCGGTACGCCTCATGGATCGCGTGCAGAATCAACCGGTCTCGCACCAGCCGGCGGTTCACAAACACATAAATCCCGTTGCGGTTCAGCCGCTGCACCGCCGGACGCGACGTAAACCCCGTCACCGTCAGGGTCGCCTTCTCCTCGCCTTCTTCCATCTCTGGCTCGGTAATCGCCGCGCGAAACGCCGCCGACGTAGCCGGAATCTCCACCAACTCCTCCAACGCCTGCCGGCCGAATAACTGATACACGCGGTCCGCTAGTTTCTCCGCCGGCGGGCAGTTGATGCTCTCCTGCGTCGGCGTGGTCAGCGTGAATTGCTTCCCCGGATTCGCCAGCGCATAGTGCGTCACCAGCGAAGCGATGTGCCCTAGTTCCGTCGTATCCGACTTCAGAAATTTCCGCCGCGCCGGCACACAGTAAAACAGGTCCGCCACACTGATCGTCGTCCCCGGAGGCAATCCGGCTGGCTTCACGCTCACCAGCTTGCCTCCCGCAAACTCCACCCGCGTGCCTTCGGCTTCATTCGCGTCTCGCGTCTCCAGCAGCAACCGCGAAACCGCCGCAATCGAAGGTAGCGCCTCCCCGCGAAATCCCAGCGTGGCAATCGAAAGCAAATCGTCGGCCGTTCGCAGCTTGCTCGTCGCGTGCCGTTCGAATGCCAGCAGCGCATCGTCATGTGCCATCCCGTGACCATCGTCGATCACGCGGATCATCCGCTTCCCACCCATCTCCGTTTCGATCCGAACCGCATTCGCGCCCGCGTCCAGCGCGTTCTCAAGCAGCTCCTTCACCACCGACGCAGGCCTCTCCACCACCTCGCCCGCTGCGATCTTATTCGCCACCGCCTCTGGCAATATCCTGATCCTGCTCATAAGCCCTGCTCTTTAGGAGGCAGGGGCTTCAACCCCTGCCTAAAGGCGCTGACAGTTTGGGCTTTTGCCCCTGAAGCCAGGTTTTTGTATTTCTCAGGCACAGGATCCAAGCAAAACCGCCCGTTAACCGGTGAATAAGGCCAATGTTCCGCTCGTTCGACAAGCCTCGCTCGGACAGGATTCGAGTGAATATATTCGACTTTAGCCCTCCAATCATCTCGATCTCGAACCGCCCAGTCGTGAAATCCAACCTGCCAGATCTCCCTCTTCTGGCCACGCTCTTTAGGAGTCCGAAACGAACTGCCGCCTTTGATTAGCTGAACTGCTTTTTCCAGGCTAGTCGTCTCTCCTGGAGTAATCAAAAAATGTAAGTGATCCGGCATAATTACGAACGAGTGCAGGGAATAGGCGCCTCCATCACGGTAGCCAAGAATAGTCGTTAGCAGTGCTTCTGCATTTTCCGCGACCTGAAAAATCGTCCGCCCCTGCGAAGACTTCGTTGTCACAAAGTACGACGACCCGGGTACGGTTCTGTGCTTTGGCGTCGCCATTAGCTCCCTTTAAGGGCTAAAGCCCCTCTCTCTGTGCACCCCGCGCGGGAGCTAAAGCTCCCGCCTGCAAAAGAAAAAATCGCACCTGCACATCTCCTCAAACTTTCTGCCAAACGCAGCAAATCTTCCTTTCTTCAGGAGGTGTGGCCCTCAGCCCCCACAACACTGTCGCTGTAACATGGGCTTTAGCCCCTGAAGCCATCCGTGCCACACTCATCGCTTCTTCACCTCAATTCCCAATTGCTCCAACTGCTCCTTATCTACCTCGCTCGGCGACTCCGCCATCAAATCCTGCGCTGCCGTAGTCTTCCCAAACGCAATCACCTCGCGGATCGACTTCTCCCCCGCGAGCAGCATCGCAATGCGGTCCACACCCAGCGCAATTCCGCCATGCGGAGGCGTTCCATACGTCAACGCATCCAGGAAAAATCCAAACCGGCGCCGCAACTGCTCCTCCGTCAATCCCAACGCCTTGAACAGCCGCTCCTGAATATCCTGCCGGTGGATTCGAATGCTCCCTGACCCCAGCTCATACCCATTTAGCACGAGATCGTAGCCTTTCGACCGCACTTCCCACGGCGCCGTCTCCAGTTTGTCCAGATCCTCATCCACGATTCCCGTAAACGGATGCTGCGCGCTCACCCACGTCCGCTCTGCCTCGCTCCATTCGAACAGAGGGAATCCCGTCAGCCACAAAAACTTCCACTGCGTCCTGTCGATCGCACCCAGCGCCTCGCCCAGATGCAGCCGCAACTGCCCCGCCACCAGTGCCACCGCTTCCGTGCCCTTGATCTGCTCTTTCGCCGAGACCGCCACTACCAGATCTCCTGTCTTCGCCCCGCAAGTCTCCGCCAGCTTCTTCACGTTCTCCGTGCCGATCAGCTTCTCGACCGTCGACGTCATCCCTTCCGCCGACACTTTCACAAAATACGCCCCGCGCGCGCCTAACCCCTTCGCCTTTTCTGTCAATTCATCCAGTTGTTTCCGCGAATAGCTCGCCGCTCCCGGCGCGGCCAGCGCAAACACGTTGCCTTCGATCTGCAATTTCTGCTTCGCCTCGGCCGGGAAGCACTCCGTCACCTCATGCAGTTCCATCCCAAACCGCAAATCCGGCTTGTCGCTGCCGTACTTCCGTATCGCGTCTTTGTACAGCATGTGAGGAAATGGCCCCTTCTCTTCAATTCCCGCCACTGCGCACACCCGCACCATGACATTCTCAATCACATTGAAAATGTCTTCCTGACGCGGGAAAGACATCTCCAGATCCAACTGTGTAAACTCCGGCTGCCGGTCCGCGCGCAAATCTTCGTCGCGGAAGCACTTCACGATCTGGAAATAGCGGTCCAGCCCACCAATCATCAGGATCTGCTTGAAGATTTGTGGCGATTGCGGCAACGCGTAAAACTGCCCATGATGCACGCGGCTCGGCACCAGGTAATCTCGCGCGCCTTCCGGCGTGGACCGCGTCAGCATCGGCGTTTCCACTTCGATGAACCCCATCTCGTCCATCGTCCTGCGCATTTCCAGCACGATCTTGTGCCGCAGCGCCAAATTCGCATGCGGCTTCGGCCGCCGCAAATCCAGATAGCGGTAGCGCAGCCGCGTCTCTTCCGCCGCGTTAATCTCCTCCTCAATCGGAAACGGCGGCGTCTTCGCGTTATTCAAAATGTGCAGCTTGCTCGCGCCCAGCTCAATCTCCCCCGTCGGAATCTCCGGGTTGGCCTTCTCTCGCTTGATGACCTTTCCTTCCACCGCCACTACAAACTCGCTGCGCGCCTGCTCGGCCTTCGCGTGCGCCTCCGGCTGCGTCTCTTTGTTGAACACCACCTGCACAATCCCAGAGCGGTCGCGCACATCCAGAAACAACAAATTCCCCAGGTCGCGCCGCCGGTGCACCCACCCCATCACCACCGCGTCGCGTCCCGCATCCGACGCCCGCAGCGCTCCGCAATAATGTGTCCTCTTCAGATTCCCCAAAAAGTCCAGCACGTTATTTCCCTCTCAACCGCCAAAATTTGGAACCTTGTCATCCTGAGGAGCGTCTGTCCGCCGCAGCGCGAAGCGGACGCGACGAAGGATCCTAACCGTTGCGTCTTGCCTCTCATCTCTCCACTCTGAAACTCGCGCCCTTGCACTTTTACACTCTTTCACTTCTTCGCTCTGACAAACTCCACCAACTCCGCCTCACTCAATTTCCCCTGCGACCCATCCGCCAACGTCTTCACCGTCCACTGACCGCTCGCCACCTCATCTTCGCCCAAAATCAACGCATATTTCGCACCCAATTTATCCGCTTGCCCCAACGCCTTCCCAAACTTCTGCTCCACCGCAGGCAGTTCCACGCGCAACCCCGCCTCGCGCAATTTCTGCGCCGCCGCAATCGCCGTAGACTGCGCCTTCACGCCCAGCCACGCGATGTACACGTCGCATCCCGTTCTCCCTCCGGCCACTTCTTTCCTTGCCTCCAGCAAGGAAAGAATCAGTCGGTCCTCTCCAATCGCAAATCCAATCCCTTTCGTCGGAGGCCCGCCCATCAATTCCACCAGCCCGTCATACCGCCCGCCGCCGCAAACCGCGTTCTGCGAGCCCAATCCCTGCGCAGTGATCTCAAACGTCGTTCTCATGTAGTAGTCCAGCCCGCGCACCAATCGCCAATTCTCGCGATACGCCACCCCGCGCATCTCCAGTTGCCGCTTCACTTCTGCGTAATGACTCTTACATTCCCCGCACAACGAATCCCCAATCTTCGGCAGCGTCGCAATAATCGCCTGTTCGTGTTCCAGCTTCGAATCGAGCACCCGCAGTGGATTCGTCTCAATCCTTCGCCGGCTGTCTTCGCCCAGCTTGTCCTTTACTTCCACAAGCGCCGCCCGCAGTTTCTCGACATAACCGCGCCGGCACTCCGGCGCATTGTGCCCAATCGAGTTGATCTCCAGTTGGGCGCCCTGCAAGCCCAGCTTCGCGAAAAAGGTCATCACCATTTCGATGACTTCCGCGTCAATCCCCGGCGCATCTGTCCCCCCGAGCACTTCCGCGCCAATCTGATAAAACTGCCGGTATCTTCCCTTCTGCGGCCTCTCTCGACGAAACATCGGCCCCAGGTAATACAGTTTCACCGGCGAAGGCCACTGCTGCATTCCATGCTCGATGTACGCCCGACACACGCTCGCCGTCGCCTCAGGCCTAAGACTCACCGAATCTCCTAATTGAAGACCGCCAACCATGTGACTCCAAATCAGGAAAGCACTCTCCTGCTGATCGGTTCTAGCCTCAAAGTTGGCGAGTTGAAACTCAAGGACTGCGAGAGTGTTTTTGTTCTGGATCGTCGCTGGAATCTGTCCTGTTTGGATCGCATGCTTTACAGCCCGCGTGTAGTCCTCCGGAGTCACCGCGCTGGGATCAGGAAGTCCACCGGGCTTATCCTCAAACGTGTACATCTCCTTCGAAACAATATCCGTCTCCCCACCCACGGCCCTTGCAAACAACTCCGTCGGCTCAAAAATCGGCGGCCTTATCTCCCCGAACCCAAACGTCCCAAACACCTCGCGCGCCGTCGACTCCACCCGGTTCCACAACTCCGTCTCCGGAGGCAGCAGGTCTCGCGTCCCCTTAATCGCCTGAAATTTCCCTTTTTGAGCCATGGCTCAGCGCTGCCCCACGGGAAGTGGCGAGTGACGAGTGGCGAGTGGCGAGCAGACTTCTAATTTTCTCTTCAGGGAGATGATCATCTTCTGTGTCTCGTCGATTTCCTTCAACCCCTCTCAAACTCCTTCTTGCCTTGCGAATCCCAAATCCACGCTAAGGATCAACTGTGTCTCCACTTCAGCCAGCGAACCCTGTGCTGCAAGAACTCTTTCGTTGTATGCCGTGCTTTTCCTTCGGCTATGTTTGACAGCACCGAAACCGCTGCATTGCGTACCTGCGAAATCAAACCATACCGTTTATCCGCCGGAAATCGTGCCGACAATTTGTACACGAACTTCGCCAATGCCATTCCCTTTTGCCAAGCCAGCAGGTCCTTTTAATCTTTCGGCTTGGATTGCTCGCTCATCTCTCTTGACTCGCCACTAGCCATTAGCCACTTCGCTCCAATCTATCCTCTCTCCCCGCCCCACCGCTTCCTTCCGATAAATCTCCCGGTACGCCGCATACCTCTCCGCATAATTCTGAATTGACGCCAACTCCCCCTCGGTCAGCGGTCGCTTCACTTTCCCAGGCGACCCCATCACCAAACTCCGAGGCGGAATGATGGTCCGCTCCGTCACCAATGTCCCCGCGGCAATGATGCTGCCTGCCCCAATCACCGCCCCATTCAAAATCGTCGCCCGCATTCCCACCAGCACGCGATTCTCAATCGTGCAACCGTGCAGCGTCACCGAATGCCCCACGGTGATTTCATCGCCGAGCACGAGCGGATACTGATCCTTCATCACGTGCAGCACGCACCCATCCTGAATATTTGTGCGATTCCCAATCCTGATGTAGTGCACGTCCCCACGCACCACGCACATCGGCCACACGCTAGACTCTTCCCCGATCACCACGTCGCCGATGACCACTGTTGCTCGGTCGATATACGCCGACGCCGCAATCTGCGGAAACTTCCCGCCATACGCTCGAATGTCCGGTACTCGATTCAAGGATTTCAGGTTCCCTGTAAGTGATAGCAGGGCCTAGATATAGCACGCCCAGCAGGCTTCGCGCACGCGCCGCGAATAGACCAAGATAACACCCACCTCTCCCGCTGACAACTTCGAGTGTGGCAGCTTGCCGCCGCTCTTTAGCGACCAACCAAACTCTCTGCCGGGGGTGCCCCACATGCCGTTTTTGCATGTGGGTTCTTGGGTTGCCGATGCTCCCCCCTTTGTAATGGCGGAGCTTCAAACGCGTGCTTTCTCTTCCGGTTGCACTCGCCAGCCAACTACCCACACAACCCTCGCCGAACCGCATCCGCGGTTGTTACACTGCTGTCATGCGCTTTTTCCTGGTGTTCCTACTCTTCGCTTTCCCCGCGTGCGCTCAAACCGAACTCCAGCAGGAGATCCACCGCATCGCCACCGACGCGCACGGCAAAGTCTCCGTCGCTTGCTCGCTACCCCATTCCACATTCAACTGCGATCTCGACCCTCACGCGCATCCGCCGATGCAGTCGCTTTTCAAACTACCTCTCGCGATAACGGCGCTCCACATTGTCGAACAGGATCGATTTCCCCTCGTCCAACCCGTTCACTTTTTCCTTGGCGACCGCATCCTTCCGTACACCTATAGCCCTCTCCAGGACAAATATCCGGAAGCGGACGTCGATGTTCCCCTAGAGGAACTTCTTCGCCTTTCCACATCGCTCAGCGACAACGTCGCCGCAGACATTGTCCTTCATCTCGTCGGCGGCCCGTCAGCCGTCAACTCTTACATCGCATCCCTCGGAGTCACCGGTTTTCATCTGCAGGACTACGAACACACTCTCCAGCGCGATCCCATGGTCCAGTATCGCAATTGGTTCGAGCCCGCCGGCGCTGTTCAGTTGCTTCGCCTCATCAGCGACCAGTCGCCGCTCACACCCGAGCACACCCAGCTTCTTCTGAAATGGATGCAGGATACGCCGCACGGCTCGCGCCAGATCAAGGGCGATCTGCCTCCGCGAACCATCGTGATGCACAAGACCGGCTCTTCCTATACCGTCGAGGGATTGACTCCTGCCACGAACGATATAGGCCTGGTTACTCTTCCTGACAAACGCCGCCTGGCTATCGCTGTCTTCATCACCGATTCCACCGCCGACGAGGTTACACGCAACAGCGTCATCGCGCGCATCGCGAAAGCCGCCTACGACGAGGCCCTGTTAACCAAAGACTAGGGTGACAAAAACTATGACTTCCGTTCCTCAAACAACCCGTTGTACACGAACCCGGCAAGCGCTCCGCCAATAATCGGCGCCACCCAGAATAACCATAACTGCTGCACGGCCCAGCCTCCCACAAAAATCGCGGGACCTGTGCTACGCGCGGGGTTCACCGAGGTGTTTGTCACCGGAATGCCAACCAAGTGAATCAACGTCAGCGCCAATCCAATACCGATTCCCGCGAATCCCGTCAGCGCCCGATGGTCCGTCGCCCCGTGGATCACCAGCAAAAAGAAAAACGTCAACACCACTTCCGCCACAAAGCACGCCAGCAGCGAATATCCTCCCGGCGAATGCAGCCCGTACCCGTTCGACGCAAACCCGCCGCTTAGTGAAAATCCGTCTTTACCGCTCGCGATCACATACAAAACGCCGCTGGCTGCAAGCGCGCCCACCACTTGCGCCACAATGTAAGGAACCACTTCCGACCACGGAAACCGGCCCCCGCACGCCAATCCCACGGACACCGCCGGATTCAAATGGCATCCCGAGATGTGGCCAATCGTGTACGCCATCGTCAACACCGTCAAGCCAAATGCCAGTGCCACCCCCAAAAATCCAATTCCCAGCTGCGGAAACGCCGCATCCAGCACCGCCGCACCGCAACCGCCAAACACCAGCCAGAACGTCCCGAAAAATTCAGCCGCAAGTTTTTTCGATAGAGGCATGTTCAGAGTCCTTTCGAGGCACACTTTGCTCTTTGGGCGGAGAAATCGGAGGATTACTGCTGTCTATCCCGTGGATTCTACTCAATGCCACCTGGAATCACAACCACCCGCTGTAGCATGGCTACAGTCTGGGCTTTCACTCTTTCACTCTTTTGCTCTTAACCGTGCCACACACCGTCTTTTCGTGGGGGCGTTGTGGTCTCTATCCCCACCTCTTGATCTTCCCCCACACCGCTTCCAACGTCCCAAACTTCGGTTTCCGGCACACGTACACATCAAAATGCTGATACGGCATCGACAACGGATGTTCCACGTGCCCGGCAAATTCCACACTGTCGAACAATCCGTGCAGCCGTTCGGGACGATCGTCCATAACGATCAGGCACTCGCCGGTATATCCGCGCGGCCCCCAATAGTAATAATTCTGGTGCCCGGAAATCGCAGGCGGCAGCCCCATCTTGGCTCCAAAGAAATCGATCGCCCCCGCCTGTCCGTAATTCTGCCCAAAAATCCCGCAGGACTTCTGCTCTTCCGGCGGCAATTTGTGGTACGCATCCGCCACCACTTGCGCCATCTCCTTCCACCCAAACTGGTCTGCGTAAATCTGCGGCAACGGTCCCAAACGATGCGTTTCAATCGGTGGCGGGCCAAAATGCCAGAATTTTGCGTACGCAATGTATTGATCCACGGTCAGCATCGGGAAATACGCGAAGGGCGCGATCAACAGTCCCGTAATGATCAACACAGCAATGTATGCCGGTCTCAGCCAGCGCCCGCTCCTCATCCCAGCGAACCATCGGTCGAACACCAGCCCGCCGGCGGCAAACAGCATCGGATACGCAGGCGCGGGATAGTACATCCGCCCGTGCATGGTCAGCATGCACGTCATAATCACCAGCCAGGTGATCCCCAGCACGCGCCAGCCCTTCCCCTCGCGGTCGCGCAACACTTCCACCAGTCCCGCAATCCACACCGGCGCCGTCAGCGGATGGAAGATCATCAGCGCTTGCATAACCATGAACCGGATCGGCCCGACTTCCGTATTCCGCCCGCTCTGCTGCACATTTCGTAGCAGTTCGATCGTCGGAAATCCGCGATGAACTTCCCACAGCAGATTCGGCAGGAAAATCAGCAGCGCGATCAATCCCCCCAGCCAGATCCACGGCGACGCGAACTGCTGCCGCTGCTTCGTCAACACCAGGCCCAGGAACAACCCAAATCCGAAAAACATCATGGAATGCTTGTTCAGCAATCCCACCCCACACATAACGCCGAACAACAACCACAGTTTCGCGCTCGCCCCGTTGAAAATCTTCAAAGCAATCAGCGCCGCGCCCATCCAGAACAACGATTCGAACACATTCATGGTCAGCAGCGAGTCCAGCCCCAGATAAATCGGGGCCACCATCACGGACACGCAGGCCAGTGCCATGCCGAATCGCTTTGCGCCCAGTTCCCGCGCGATCAATCCAGTCAGCAGCACGCGCAATCCGGCCGCCACTGCAGGCAGAAAATGCAACGCCGGCAACGAGTCCCCCAGCGTCACACGTTCCATCCATGTGATGACCGCAATCAACGGCGGCTGATCCACATATCCCCACGCCAAGTGATGACTGCACGCTAGGTAATACAACTCGTCCACAAAGTCCCCATATCGCCCGCTCACCAGCATGTGCGCGGCGAACATCGCAAACGACAGCCCGCCCAGAATCGCCCACTCGCTGTTCTGGGTCCTTCCAAATCCAATTGTTCTGGATTCCCCCGACACTGCTCCGTCCACAGAAACACCCTCGCTCCGAAAAACGAGCCAACGCCTCGGAATGTTCCATTCTATTCAGCTTTCAAGTGATAACAACAGGGGAGATATTTCAGCCTAACCTGAGCGCTTCTTGCACTATTCCACTCTTGCACTCTTCTACTCTTATACCCTTACACTTCTTCTCTTTTTTCTTCTATCTTCCCTCAATCAATCTCCACCGCCGGCCCACCCGCCGTCGCCCCCACTTCCTCCAGCCGCGCGCTCACCGCCTTGGCCACGCGATACAAACTCTGCGCCGCGGGTCCACTTTCTCCTGCCGCCGCCACCGGCTTCCCCGTATCTCCGCCCACGCGTATCCGCGGATCGATCTCGATCTCGCCCAGCACCGGCACGCCATATTCGATGGCTGTCTTCGCCCCGTCGCCATGCCCAAAAATATCCACCGGCTTCCCGCAGTGCGGGCACGCAAACGTGCTCATATTCTCCACAACCCCGAGCACTTCCACATTTACCTGCCGGAACATTTCGATCGCTTTGCGTACATCCGCCAGCGCCACCGTCGAGGGCGTCGTCACCACCACCGCTCCCGACACTTCCACCGTTTGGATCAGTGTCAACTGCACATCGCCCGTGCCAGGTGGCAGGTCGATCACCAGATAATCCAGCTCTCCCCACTCCACGCTGCGCAAAAACTGCGTAATCACGCTGTGCAGCATCGGTCCGCGCCAGATCACCGGCTTGTCGCCGGGATTCAACAATCCCATCGAAATGATTTTGATTCCCTGTGCCTGCACGGGAATGATTCGCTGCTGCGGCGTGGCCACCGGCTCGCCCGTCGACCCCAACATGATCGGCACATTCGGCCCGTACACATCGGCGTCCAGCAGCCCAACCTTGTTCCCCATCTTCGCCAGCGCCAGCGCCAGATTCACGGCCACCGTGGTCTTCCCCACGCCGCCTTTTCCGCTCGCCACAGCGATAAGATATTTCACTCCTGGAATCGGCTGGCGCTGCGGCATCTGTCCTGGCATTGTCCCCGGTGGCATGGTTTCCCTTTCTGTAGAACAACTGCAATCGGCTCCGTGTAAGCGGTAATTAGCGATCAGTAATCAGATATCAGGAATCAGAAGTTGCTCGTTCGCTGAACTGGTTCCTAACATCTGTCATTTTTTGGCGGCGCTCGCCCAAATCCTGGGTCCCTTCCCCCACTCTTGCATTCTTCCACTCTATATACTTCTTCTGTTTTTCCTTGGTTCCTTACTTCCTTGCCTCTTCTTCAGGCTCCGTGGCACTTCTTGTATTTCTTCCCCGACCCGCACGGACAAGGATCATTCCTCCCCACCTTTGCCCCGGCCCGCACCGGCTTCGGTGCCTCAGCTTGCGCCGGCCCCGTCTGGTATTGCAGATCCTTCTGCTGACGCTCCTGTTTCCGTTCCAGCGCTCGCGCAAAATCCGGCAGCTTCGCCGGAGTCTCCTCCACCCGTGCTGCTGCGCTTGCAACCGCCGCAGCCGCGCTGTGCAATTGACGCATCGGCTCCGGCCTCGGCTGCTGCGGTGGCGCTTCCTGCTGTTGAATCTGCACGTGGAACAGATAACGGATCGTCTCGTTGTCGATCCGCGCCATCATATCTTCGAACAGCACGAACGCTTCCTTCTTGAACTCCACGAGCGGGTCCTTCTGCCCATATCCGCGCAGCCCGATTCCTTCCTTCAAGTGGTCCAGCGAAAGCAAGTGATCCTTCCACTGCGTATCCACCACGTCCAGGATGATTCGTCGCTCCAGCCACCGTAGCAAATCCGGGCTGAACTGCTTCTCCTTCTCCGCATAGCGGTTCTTCACCGCCTCAACAGTCGCCTCCGCTAGCTCATCGTGATTCATGGTGGTCGGGTCGGCTCCCGCGGCCTTCACATCGATCCCGAACTGGCTGTTCATCTCCGCCAGAAACGACGTCGTGTTCCACTGACCCGGATGCTGCTCGCGTGGGCAATAAGTCTCTACCAGCTCGCGCGCCACGTCCTCTGCAATCCCCAGCACGTAATCCCGCTGATCCTTACCCTCCAGTGCGGACCGCCGAATCGCATAAATCGTCTCACGCTGCTTGTTCATCACGTCATCGTATTCGAGCAGGTGTTTGCGGGCGTCGAAGTTCTGCGCTTCCACTGATTTTTGCGCGTTCTCAATCCGGCTCGAAATCAGTTTCGATTCGATCGGCACGCCTTCCGTCATCCCCAGCCGGAACATCAACTGCTTCACCTTTTCCCCACCGAAAATCCGCATTAAATCGTCTTCGAGCGACAAAAAGAACCGAGAGGATCCCGGGTCACCCTGGCGTCCCGCGCGTCCTCGCAACTGGTTGTCGATGCGCCGTGCCTCGTGCCGTTCCGTGCCCAAAATGTGCAAACCGCCGAGCGCCACGACCTCATCGTGCTCTGCTTTGCACTGGTCCGCGAACTGGTCGTACACCGGCTTCCACTGATCCTGCGGCACCTGGAAGATCTTCCCTTCGTGCTGGAACAGCACCATCTGCACCGCGGGCTGCGCCGCGTCGCCATTTGAGCTTTCCGCGCCGATCACCGCCGGTGCCGCCGCGTACGGCATCGCCAGTTTATTCTTCAAGAAGTGCTCGCGCGTCAGCGACTCCGGGTTGCCGCCAAGCAAGATGTCCGTTCCGCGGCCGGCCATGTTCGTCGCTACCGTCACGGCGCCCTTGCGGCCAGCCTGTGCCACAATGCGCGATTCCCGTTCGTGCTGCTTGGCATTCAGCACCTGGTGGGGGATTCCTGCCTTCTTCAACAGTTCCGCAATCGTCTCTGACTTTTCGATCGAAATCGTACCCACAAGCACTGGCTGCCCACGCTCGTGGTAATGCCGGATTCCGTGAGCCAATGTATTGTCGTCCTGCAGAATCCCGCTCACGACCGCTTCAAACTTCTCCCGCTCTGTACGGTACACCACGTCCGAATTCTCCATGCGGATCAGCGTCCGGTTCGTCGGAACCACTACCACATCCAGGTTGTAGATCTTCCCGAATTCCGCCGCTTCCGTTTCCGCGGTGCCGGTCATGCCCGCCAGTTTCTTGTACATGCGGAAATAATTCTGGAACGTGATCGTCGCCAGCGTTTGGTTTTCCCGCTCGATCTTCACAGCCTCTTTGGCTTCTACCGCCTGGTGCAATCCGTCAGACCACCGCCGTCCCGGCATCTGCCGCCCGGTAAACTCGTCGACGATGATCACTTCCCCGTCCTTCACCACATAATCCACGTCGCGCTTGTACAACGTGTGAGCGCGCAACGCCTGATAAACGTGGTGAATCGTCTCCATGTGCGCCGGATCGTACAAATTCCCTAGGCTCAACAGCCGCTCGCACTTGCTCACCCCCTCTTCCGTCAGCGTCGCCGTGCGGTGCTTCTCATCCAGCGTGTAGTCGATTTCCTGAATCAACTTGGGAATGATCTTGTCGATTTTGAAGTACTTGTCTGTCGACTCTTCCGAAGGCCCGGAAATAATCAGCGGCGTTCTCGCTTCGTCGATCAGGATCGAGTCGACTTCGTCCACAATCGCAAACTGGTGGCCACGTTGCACGCAACTCGCCAGGTCGTACTTCATGTTGTCGCGCAGGTAGTCGAACCCGAACTCGTTGTTCGTCCCGTACGTAATATCCGCGCCGTATGCCGCCCGCCGTTGTGCGTCGTCCAAATCGTGTACGATCACGCCGACCGTCAACCCCAGCGCTTTATAAATCGGGCTCATCCATTCCGCGTCGCGTCGCGCCAGGTAATCGTTCACCGTCACCAGGTGCACACCGCGCCCCACCAGCGCATTTAGAGCTGCCGGCAAGGTTGCCACGAGCGTTTTCCCCTCGCCCGTCTTCATTTCCGCGATCTTTCCGGAGTTGAGCACCATTCCGCCGATCAACTGCACGTCGAAATGCCGCATCTTCAGGAATCGCCGCCCCGCTTCGCGCGTCAGCGCAAACGCCGGCACAATCACGGGCTCCACCGCCCGCGCCAACTCATCCTTGTACGCAGCTTCCGCCGGATCGCTGTCCTTCAGCGCTTCCTGCACCTGCACCTTCAGCGCCGCAAACCGCTCCTTCAACTGCTCGTCGCTGAGCGCCTGCATTTCCGGTTCTTTCGCGTTGATCTCCGCGATCACCGGCATCATCTTCTTGATGTCGCGATCGTGCTTCGTCCCGATGAACTTCGCGACTACCCTGTCTAAGTATTTAGCTGCATCCATGGAAGGTCCGTCGTTTCCCGTCCTAGTTGTAAGCGCACGTTTTCCGCTGTGCCACGCGCAGCAAAGCTATCAGGCTCTAGCCACTATGGGCTGATTTCTGTCTCTTGGCCGGAAGCATGCTCGGATCCGCACAGGCCAATCCTGCACACAAAGCCAAACATCTCATTGTAACTGGTTGGATGCGCCCCCGCCAACAACCGCCACTTTCCCTCCAAACTGCCAGCGCCCGCCGGGCTTATACTGTGCTCATGGACCACCCAAATCTTGTCGTTGTTCAAGCATACGGCACGCGCCCGGAAGCCGAACTTGCCAAGATCACTCTTGAATCCGCCGGCATCCCCGCGATGATCCAGGCCGACACCGTCGGAGGAATGCGCGACCACATTGCTTGGTCCGGCGAAGGCTTTCGCGTCCTCGTCCGCGAGGACGACGCCCCCGCCGCCCACGAAGTCCTCGTACCCGTCTCCGAAACACTTCCCAGCCAACCCACCCCGCCTCCCGAGCACAACGCAGATCGCTGATTGCTGATTACCGATTACCAGCCGCCCTGAGCCTGTGAAGGGCGCCGCCACCTTCCCCTTGACAACTTAGGAGAGACCGCGCTACCCTCCTAATTATCTTAGGAGACAACATGCCCTCCCAAGCTGAACTCCTCCCCGGTACTCTCGACCTTCTCATCCTAAAAGCCGTCTCGCTCGGTTCCCTCCACGGCTACGGCATCCTTCTCCGCATCGAGCAAATCTCTCGTGGCGCTCTCCTCGTTGAACAAGGCGCGCTTTATCCCGCCCTCTTCCGCCTTGTCCGTCAAGGCTTACTGAAAGCGAGTTGGGGCACTTCGGACAACAACCGGCGCGCCAAGTACTACGAACTGACCACCGCCGGCCGCAAGCGCCTCCGCGAAGAACAAGACGGCTGGAACCGCCTCGTCGCCGCCATCACTTCGGCACTCGCCGCCGAACCGGAGCAAGCATGACCCCGGCAATACACTCATCTTTTCTTGGGTGCCCCACATGCCGCCACTGTATGTGGGCTCTTGGGATTGTATCGCTCACCGTCTGATGCGCGCCGTGTAGACCCAATGAGACTCCTCTCCTATCTCCGCGAACTCTTCTCCACGCTCTTTCATCGCGCGCAGGCCGATTCCGAACTCGACGAAGAATTTCTCGCCCACATCCGGCGGCACGCCGACGACCTCGAACGTTCCGGCCTTCCCCGCCCCGAAGCCGAACGCCGGGCCCGTATCGCTTTCGGCGGATACGAAAACGCCAAAGAGAATTGTCGCGAAGAACGCGCTGGCTTCTGGCTCGAGTCTTTCGGCAGCGATCTCCGCTTCGCACTGCGACTCTTTCGCAAAGCCCCGGTATTTTCCCTGACTGTCATCTTGATTCTTGCGCTCGGCATCGGCGCCAACACCGGGGTCTTCACTCTGGTCCACGCAGTCCTGCTCAAATCTCTCCCTGTGGCCAAGCCCGAACAGATCTTCCGCGTCGGCGATAACGAACAGTGCTGCGTGAATGATGGCCTCGAAGACAGTTGGTCTCTATTCCCCTACGAACTTTACAAACAACTCCGCGACAATACTCCCGCATTCCAACAACTCGCCGCTTTTCAGGCCGGGCCCGAGAGCGTCGGTCTACGCCGCCTCAACACCGGCGCTGCCGCCGAATCCCGTGTGAGCGAGTTCGTCTCCGGCAACTATTTCCAAATGTTCGGAATTGGCGCCTTCGTCGGACGAATGTTCGCTGCGGAAGACGATCGGCCCGGCGCTCCGCCGGTTGCCGTGATGAGTTATCGCGCTTGGAAAGAAAAGTTTGGCGCTGATCCATCCCTCGCTGGAGCCGCCATCGCCATCAACGGCCAGCCTTTCACCATTGTCGGCATTGCGCCACCCGGCTTCTTTGGTGATTCCCTGCGCGCCAATCCAACGGAAATCTGGATCCCCCTCTCTTTCGAGCCGGCGGTGCATGGGACGAATTCACTCCTGAATCGCTCGGATGACCATTGGCTCAATGCTACGGGACGTCTCGCTCCCGGTGCTCTCCCCGGGCAGGTCGAAACTCAACTGACCACCGAATTACGCCAGTGGCTCCTCCGCCCCGGAACAACCGTGAGTGACGACGGACGCAAGCGGATCGCACAGCAGTTCATTCGCCTCAAACCCGGAGGCAGTGGCGTGCAAACGATGAAGGAGGCCTATGAAGATGGCCTTAAGCTCCTCCTCTGGACCACCGCCGTCGTCCTCTTGGTCGCCTGCGCCAACGTGGCGAATCTCCTGCTCGCCCGCGCCACCGCGCGTCATCGCGAGTTCTCTGTCCGCGCCGCTCTCGGCGCTTCGCGACCGCGCCTCATGCGTCAGGCATTCTCGGAAACACTGCTTCTCGCGTTCCTCGGCGGCGCCACCGGCCTTGCCGTCGCGGTCTATGGCACCCGACTGATCATTCATCTGGCTTTTCCCAACCGATACGTTCCCATCGACGCGACCCCTTCCTGGCCAGTTTTGCTCTTTGCGTTGTCTCTCTCTCTAACCACTGGACTTCTTTCCGGCATGGTCCCCGCATGGCTTACTTCCCGCACGCAGCCCATCGAAGCTCTGCGCACCACCACTCGCTCTTCGCGCTCTCAAGGGCGGTGGGTGCAGCCCTCTCTCGTCATTCTGCAATCCGCGCTTTCTCTCGTCCTTATCTGCGCTGCCGGACTCGTTGTGCAAAGCCTTCGCAACCTGAGGAATCAGCATTTCGGTTTTGATCCTAATGGCCGTTTCGTCGCGGTCTTTGATCCTCAGATGGCCGGCTACAAACCGGAACAGCTTGACCCTCTTTACCACCGCATTCGGGAAGGCCTGCTGCAAATTCCTGGCGTCCAATCCGTCAGCTACGCCATGTACACGCCCATGAGCGGCAACAATTGGGAGGGCACTGTGGATATCGAAGGTCGCCACGGGCAAGTTGATCAGGCCGCTTTCACCCGCGTCGGCCCAGCTTATTTCGACACTCTCGGTACCGCCATCCTGCAAGGCCGCCCCATTACTGAGCAGGACACCGCCACCACTCGCCCCGTCGCTGTCGTCAACCAGGAATTCGTCAACCGCTATTTCAACGGAAAAAATCCCCTCGGCCGCCACTTCGGTTCTTGGGGCTCAAGTTACAAACAAGCGTTGGAGATCGTTGGGGTCACCGAAAATAGCAATTACTGGTCTCCGGACGAGCCCATTCTTCCCATGTACTTCGTCGCCGCTCCCCAGGCGATTAAACACGACGATCCCGATGACGACCTCAGTGAGCAACGATCCTTGTATATGCGCAACATCCTTCTGCACACCACCGCTTCCGTCCCGAACCTGGAGGACCAGGTCCGTAGCGCCCTCGGCCAGATTAATCCGGACCTCCCTGTTATGGACTTCATCCCGCTCTCGCAACAGATTCAGAAAAACCTCGATCAGCAGCAGATGATCGCGCAACTCATGACGCTCTTCGGTTTCCTCGCACTGACCTTGGCCACTGTCGGCCTCTACGGCGTCACTTCCTACGGCGTCGAACGCCGCACAAACGAGATCGGGATTCGCATGGCCCTCGGTGCGGATTACCTCAGCGTCGTGCGCATGGTGATGCGGACAGTGGCGCTGCAGTCGGCCATTGGCCTCCTCATCGGCCTGCCTCTGACTTTTGCCGCGGGTCGAGTACTGGCAAACAAGCTGTTCGGCGTGAGCAGCTTCAATCTGTCCGTATTTGCGTTGGCCACGCTTGCCCTTGCCATTTCCGCCGCGATAGGCGGCTTTCTCCCTGCGCGTCGCGCCGCCAGCATTGAGCCCATGCAAGCCCTTCGCGCTGAGTGAAGTAGGAAGTGGATCGTCGGACTGCCTAGAGAGGAACAATGAGTGTAGGAATCTATCTTCGGGATCTATTCTTTTCCCTCTTTCATCGCTCGCAGGCCGATTCCGAACTCGACGAAGAATTTCTCGGCCACATCCAGCGCCACGCCGACGACCTCGAACGTTCCGGCCTTCCCCGCCCCGAAGCCGAACGCCGCGCCCGTATCGCTTTCGGCTCTCCCGTAAAGGCCAAGGAAGGCTGCCACGAACAACGCCCCGCCTTCTGGCTCGAAACCCTCTGGCAGGACGTCCGCTTCGGCCTTCGCATGCTCGCCAAAAATCCCTCCTTCACCTTCATCGCTATCCTCACCCTGGCCCTGGGCATCGGCGCCAACACCGCCATCTTCGAACTTCTTGACGCGATCCGGCTACGCGCCCTACCCATTCACCATCCAGAACAACTCGCCGAAATTCAGATCGTCGGCGGCCATAACGGCCTGGGTCTGAATCAGGACTACGGCGTCCTCACGCGCCCCCTGTTCCAGGAAATCAGCGCCAGGCAACAAGCTTTCTCCGGCCTTTTCGCCTGGAGCGTCAATCAACGCTATACCGGCAAGGGCGCGGACATGCGCCGGTTTAGAGCCTTATGGGTCAGCGGCGATTTCTTCTCCGTCCTCGGCGTGCAGCCGTGGCGCGGCCGTTTGTTGCAACGCGCAGATGAAGGCTCGTGCCCTGTCACGCATGTTGTTGTGAGTTACGGCTACTGGCAGAACGTCCTCGGCGGCCGCGATCTACGCGAAGGTATCAAATTCGTCGCCGACAACGATCTCGTCGAAGTTGTCGGCGTCACTCCCCCCAATTTCTTCGGCATGATCGTCGGCGATAATTTCGACATTGCCTTCCCCCTCTGTCAGCCTCCCCAGCCGCTCCGCCGCGATATCTTTGATATCACCGTCATGGGCCGTCTCAAGCCCGGCTGGACCGTTGCCCGCGCCTCCGCGGAATTGGCCGTCCTCAGCCCTGGTATCTTCGAAGCCACCATCCCGCCCAACCGTGACCCGGAATTCACCGATCCCTATAAGAACTTTCGCCTCGCCGCCGTTCCCGCAGAAACTGGCGTCAGTTCCCTGCGTGAATACGACCGTTCCCTCTATTTGCTTCTCGGCATCTCGGGCCTCGTGCTCCTGATCGCCTGCGCGAATCTCGCCAACCTAATGCTCGCCCGCGCCAGTTCCCGCCAGACCGAAATCGCCGTGCGTCTCGCGCTCGGAGGTTCCCGCGGCCGCATCGTCCGCCAGTTGCTAATGGAAAGCGCCTTGCTCGCCGCAATCGGCTCTGCCATCGGCATTGCCCTGGCTCAATTCTTCGGCCGTGTGCTCGTCTGGCAGCTCTCGACCGAAGGCAACTCAATCGATCTGCAAATAGCCATAGATTGGCGCGTGCTCTTCTTCGCCACGGCTGCTACTGTTTTCACCTGCATCCTTTTCGGTGTCGCGCCCGCCTTCCGTGCCACCCGCACCGAACCTCTCGCCGCCATGAAATCCGGCGAACGCACTACCACCACAAGCCGCGGGCGTCTCTCTGTTCAACAATGTATGGTCGTCACGCAAATCGCCGTTTCCTTGGTTTTGCTCGTAGGAGCGCTTCTGTTCGTTCGCAGCTTCCGCAATCTGATGACCTTCGACCCCGGCATGCGTGAAAGCGGAGTCACCCTCGCTTTTCTTGGCTTCTGGCAATCGGACATGCCGGCCGCGCGCTGGCCTGCTTTTCGTCAGGAGTTAGTGCAGGAAGTTGAATCCGTCCCCGGTGTCCTGAGCGCCGCCAGCACCACCAACGTCCCTCTCTCTGGCGGCAGTTGGGAGCACGGCATTGACATCGGCGCGCAGCATGGCACTTCCAAGTTCACCTGGGTCAGCCCCCGGTACTTCGAAACCATGGCCATTCCCATTCTCAGAGGCCGTTCGCTTACGAGTGAAGACACCGCTTCCTCTGCGCACGTGGTCGTGGTGAATGAAACTTTTGTCCAGCGTTTCCTTTCCGGCGTCAATCCCATTGGTCAGACCCTGCGCACCGTCGCCGAGCCCAGCTATCCTTCTACCGTGTACGAAATCGTCGGCATCATTCCGGACACACGCTATCAGAGCTTGCGCCAGGAAACTCCGCCTATGGCTTTCGCTCCCGCGGCGCAAAACCCCGACCCTGGCCCATGGGCCGCGCTGATGATTCACTCGAACCTGCCCACCGCCGCGCTCGCCGCAACCATTAAACAAAGCTTCAAGGACAAACATCCGGACGTCCTCGCAGAATTTTTCGATTTTCGGCGCGCGATTCAAGACAGCCTGCTGCAGGATCACCTCATGGCCATGCTCTCCGGCTTCTTCGGAGCACTGGCTGCCCTCCTCACCATGACTGGCGTTTATGGTGTCATCTCTTACCTGGTCGTTACGCGCCGCAACGAAATTGGTATTCGCATGGCTCTCGGCGCCACGCGCTGGAACATCGTCGCCATCGTCTTGCGTCAAACTTTCTTTGCCCTGAGTCTCGGTCTCGCCATCGGCGTCATACTCGCGCTGCTCGCCGCTCGCTCCGCCGCCGCAATCCTCTATGGACTAAAACCGAATGACCTGTTGACCTTCGCAGCGGCCATAGCGCTGGTGATTCTCATCGCACTCGCCGGTAGTTTTCTCCCTGCCCGCCGAGCCGCCCGCGTGGACCCCATGGTCGCCCTCCGCTATGAATAAATCTCGCAGCCCACTCGTAGATTCACTGCACTCTTACACTTTTAGACTCTTAAAATTTTGCACTCTTCTACTTCGGAGCTTTTTCTTGGGTGCCCCACATGCCGGTTTGCATGTGGGGTCTTGTGGGGTTGCCTTTGTAGGGGCCGCCTTCCGCTCGCCCTGATGCAGGAAGGGAGGCAGGTCACCTGACACCGTAAAGCATGTCTTCTCCAAAAGCTCCACCAACTTCTGCACCATTGCACTCTTGCATTCTCTTACTCTTGCACTTCTTCCTCTTCCTCACCTCTCCACGAACTCCTTCAACCTCCTCAACGCCTCATCCCATTGTGCCGACACATCATCCAAATACCTTCGGATCCCTTCCATCACCTCCGGATTAAACTCGAACAGGTTCTCGCGCCCCGCGCGTACGCTATGCACGATCTCCGCTCCTTCCAGCACGCGGAGATGCTTGGTGATCGCCTGCCGTGTCAGCCTCGATCCCTCGGTCAACTGTGAAATCGAATGCGGAGTCCCGGAACACAGCTTTGCCACCAGCAACAGCCTTGTCTCATCTCCGAGCGCCGCAAACACCAGCGCCCGATCCTTCCCAGCTCTTCGGTTACGGATTCTTCGCGACATACCCCTCGATATTCTTCATCTGCTCCGCCCAGCCTCCTTCGTTCCCCCGATACGCCTTTTCTCGCCGGTCGCTCGGCAGCTTGTCGAAACCGGACTCCGTCAGCACCAACAACGTCCCGTTGGCTGTCTTCTCCAACCGAAACTCAACCAGCGTCCTCGGCTCGTTCGAGTAATCGGGAGAATAATCGGCTTTATCAAGTGACTTGGCATGTGGCCAGGTGAACGAAAACAGCCGTTCAGGCTCAATCTTCTGCACCAGCGCCTCCCATTTCACATGTTCAAAGCCGGGATACAGGACCGACCCGCGCAACACTTGTCCCACCACAAACGGTCCCTCCAGCTTCACGCGGAACCATTCCCCAAATTCCTTGTAATCCGTCAACGCCCGCCACACCCTCGATATCGGCGCTTTCAATTCGATCCGCTTCTCAATCCGGTCCGTTGTCATGTGCAACCTCCGGGTTGCATATTAAAGGAATCTTGCCCTACGCGCAACCATTTAGTTGCCCTTCCTCCCAGCGCTGGCCACAATCCTCTCCACCAACTCTGCCGGCGTTCCCTGCGCCTCTACCACAATCCAAGTATCCCCAAATGTTAGGATTCGCCGTTCGCCCCAACCGGAGCCGGCGTAGCCTCCGCCCCGGCAATAGACTCTCCACTCCATCTCGTCACCATTCAGGATGGTCATCCCGTCGCGATCCGTCGGCACTGCGCTCTTGCAGCGGTTCGCGTTTTCACAAACGCACTCGTACCCGTAAATCCATTTGTCCCCGCACTGAATAAAGTCGCTCGTCGCGTTATTCGCCTCCGCTCCTTGCATCACGCTGATCTCGTACGCGTCATAAACCATCAGCGAAGGATCCGGACACGCCAGCGCAATATTTCTCGCACCGGAGCTCACATGCCACGATCCCGGATAGGAAAAGTGAATCGGCCAGCGCCCGTCCTCGAAAATCTTCCACGGCTCACTTCCGTCGCATTTGGGCTGCGTCACTTTTTTCAGATGAAAGGCGAATCCGTCCTTATCTCTCGTATTCGACCATGTCCCTTCAAGACCGTCTCTCGTCACGTGCCCCTTCACAAAACCAACTTCCCTGTCGTGTTCCGTGAACGCCGTCAGCTCCATCGCTCCCTGATGCTCCGCAATCCGCTGCCCGCCAAGTGTCAGGGGTTCCCAGTCCGCCGTATCGTAGAACGCGCCCACCACTCCTTCTCCACCTCTTTCCAAATACATCCGCACGTTCTTCTCCCCAAGAGCGCCTTCGAACCAGAATTTCTCGCTCGGAGACACCTCGAGTTGCGCTGTCCTCGGACAGTATCCGGTTTGATATTGCTTTCCTTTCGGCGTCTGACCCGACGCCGTGGCCATCAGGACTACTATGAGGATCGCGGCTCGCATTGCCTGCCGCAAGGCAGTGTACACGAGTCAGGACTTACAATTCACAATTACAGATGTACGCCTTAGGGGGTAGGAGCTTCAGCTTGTTCCGAGTTTCGAGGGGCTCCGACATTAGGATGTCCTTTGTTCTGGGCTTCCGCCCTTAAGGGCCCCGCCCCCGGCTCAGATTTCTCATGACCTACACAATCTGCACCAAATCCGGGGGGCAATTCCGCAAGCTCTCGATCGAAACCGTTTTCTCGGACCGGTACACGTCCCGTGCCGGGAGCATTCCATAGCTCCGGTTCCGCCCCTCGCGCTTCGCTAGATACAGCGCTTTGTCTGCCAACTCAATCACATTGTCGATCGAGAGCAGCGTCACATCTTCCTTTAGCCAAGGAAATGGCGCCCATCCGATTGAGCACGTCTTGTGAACCTCCACGCCGTTCCCCACATTAAAGGGAATATCCCGGATCGCTTCCAGCACACGATTGCACAACAGCGAAGCATTCTCACGGTCCGTCGTCCGGCAGACCAGCATGAACTCTTCCCCGCCCCATCGCACCAAGTCATCCGACCGTCTCATCACGGACCCAATCCGTTTCGCCACCTCCTGCAGCAGACGGTCGCCTGCCGCGTGGCCCAGCTCATCATTTACGCGCTTGAACTGATCAATATCCACCAGCACAAAAATCAATTCCTGCCCGGACTGGCAATTGTCGTTGCCATTAGCCGTCTTCAGGTGTGAGCGCGTAGCTTGCGCTACGTCCTTGGGAATCGTCTCATAGAAATAGCGGCGATTCCGCGTTCCTGTCAGTGGATCCGTTAAGGAAATATCTTCGAGCTCCTTGTTCTTCTGCATCAACTCCGCGTTGCGCTGTGCCACTGCTTGTTCCAGCTCCACCCTCCGCCGGTTCAGCGCCCGCGTCCGCAGCGACACATAACCCCAAAAACAGCCGAGCAGCGCAAATGCGCCTGCCATGCGCGCCCACCACGTCTGCCAGAAATTCGGCAGCACTTCAAATCGGAACGACGCCGGGTTCGAAGCCAGCGCCAATCCAGGCTCGTGGCACTGCACCCAAAACTCGTATTTCCCTGGAGGCAGCCCGCCGTACTGCACTTCCCTCTGCAGCGTTTCCGTTCGCTGCTGATCGAGGCTCTTTAATTGATACTCGCACGTCACGCGCTGGGGATTCCCGAGAATCATCGGCGAAAACTGTACCGTCAGCGATCCGTCGGCGGACCGCACCTTTGGCGCTTCCTGCGCCTGCCGCTCTTGGCCGCCCAGCGTCACCTTCGTGAGTTCCACCTTCAGTTGCTCGTCCTTCGGCGCTTCCGCTTCCGGCCGGTAACGCGCCAGCCCATGAGAAGTCCCAATCATGTAGCTTCCGTCTTTCTCTTCGCGCACGCCCGTCCATGGGCCC
>Ga0187772_10000199_pt1 | contig 25466 bp, 36 predicted proteins | sample 0116_SJ02_MP15_2_FD_133137 | JGI IMG/M metagenome (GOLD analysis project Ga0187772, IMG submission 133137) | Tropical peat soil microbial communities from peatlands in Department of Meta, Colombia - 0116_SJ02_MP15_20_MG | ecosystem: Environmental > Terrestrial > Soil > Wetlands > Peat | place... | reverse complement strand
GGTCGTGGGCTACGGCTCCGGGGCGGGGTCGGACGCGTTCGACCTCGAAGCGACGGACGACCTCGCTGCGTTCGACCGCAACCACGGTCGCCCGGTCCAGTACTACCTCGACCACGGGGTCGAGATCCCGTACGCCGTCTACGCGAAGTTCCGCGGCAAGATCCGCATGGCGGAGGAGTAGGCGATGCGGGAGGTCGCGGTCGTCGGGGTCGGGCAGACAAAGTTCGGCGAGCTGTGGGACCGGTCGTTCCGGGAGATCGGCATCGAGGCGGGCCTGCAGGCGCTCGTCGACGCGAAGCTCTCGTCGGCCGACCTCGGCGCGCTCTACCTCGGCAACATGGCGAGCGGGAGCCTGATCAGCCAGGAGCACATCGCCCCGCTGATCCTGGATTACGCCGGCCTCGCGGGCCGACGGCTCCCGGCGATGCGGGTCGAGGGCGGCGGGGCGTCCGGCGCGCTCGCCCTCCACCAAGGCTACCTCGCGGTCGCGAGCGGGCTCTACGATTACGTCGTCGTCGGGGGGGCCGAGAAGCTCACCGATGTGCCGGACGAGACGGCGACCCAGATCACCGCCTCCACCGCCGACCACGAGTGGGAGGTCGTCTTCGGGGCGACCCTCCCCGCGCTCTGGGCGATGGTCGCGCGCCGGCACATGTACCTGCACGGAACGACGCGCGAGCAGCTCGCGCACGTCTCGGTCCACGCCCACGAGATGGGCGCCAAGAACCCGAACGCCCACTTCCGCAACCGCCTCACCGTCGCCCAGGTCGTCGGCGCCCCGCCGATCGCCGAGCCGCTCGGGGTCCTCGACTGCGCGCCGTTCTCCGACGGGGCGGCCGCGGTCGTCCTCGGCCCGCTGGACGAGGCCCGTCGCCACACCGACACCCCGGTGCGGATCGCGGCGAGCCAGGTCGCGTGCGACGCGATGGGGCTCCAGCACCGCAAGGAGATCACGAGCGTCGGCGCGACGGTCGACGCCGCGGCGCGAGCGTTCGCCCGCGCGCGCCGGGCCCCGGCCGACGTCCAGGTCGCCGAGATCCACGACGCCTACTCGATCTGCCCGCTGGTCGGCCTCGAGGACCTCGGGTTCGTCGAGCGGGGCCGCGCCGGGCCAGAGTTCGCGAGCGGTCGGTTCGGCGTCGGGGGCCGCCCGACGCTCAACCCCTCCGGAGGGACGAAGGCCCAGGGCCGGCCGTTCGGCGCCGTCGGGGTCGCCCAGGTCGTCGAGCTCGTCCGCCAGCTCCGCGGGGAGGGGAAGGACCGCCAGGTCTCCGGTGCCACGTTCGGTCTCGCGCACGACCTCGGGGGGACCGGGGCGACGTCCGTCGTCCACCTCTTAGAGAGGGTGAACTAGGGAGGGACGATGTCGATCGCACGGTTCTGGCGCGAGACGCCCCGCCGCTACAACCTCGGGGGCTCGAAGTGCACGACCTGCGGGACCGTCTACTTCCCGCCGCGCCCGGTCTGCCCCGAGTGCACGAGCCATCGGCAGTCGATCGAGAAGATGGTGCCGTTCCAGCTCTCGGGGGCCGGGGAGGTCTTCTCCTACACGATCGTCCACGAGCCCGCCGAAGGGTTCGAGATGCAGGTGCCGTACGTCCTCGCCCTCGTCAAGACCGTCGAGGGCCCGGTGCTGACGGGCCAGGTCGTCGACCTCGACCCGGCGTCGGTACGGATCGGGCTGCGGGTCCACGCGACGTTCCGGAAGCTCCGGGAGGAGGGGCCGGCGGGCGTGATCCACTACGGCTACAAGTTCGCCCCCGAGGGCGACGGGGAGGTCGTGCTGCCTCCCGCGCAGCGGGGCGAGACCGCGCCGGCGAAGCGTCCGACGACGGACCGGGCGAAGGCGTGACCGCCGCCGAACGGTCCGGGGGCTCCGGCTCGGAAGAGCCTCCGGCCGACGAGGAGTACGCCCGGACCTACGCCGCCGGCTACGAGGAAGGGCTGCGGACGGCGCTGCGCGAGCTCCTCGCCCACGCCTCCCGCGGGCGAACGAACCAGGAGCTCCGGGCGCTGATCCAGAGCCGCCTCGCGCGCCTCGCCGAGGAGGTCGACCTGAAGCGACGGAGCCTGCTCGCGCCACCCCGGGCCCGCCCGTTCGGCGAGCTCCTCCGGGGGCCGAGCGTGGTCGGGTTCCCCGCCGGCGGGATGAGCGCGGCCCCCGGGCCGCTCGCGCCGCGGGCGACGGTCCTCGTGCGCGAGGCACGACCCGAGCGGGCCGTCGAGCTGCTGCGCAGCTCGCGCTCGGCGTTCCCGAGGCTCGTCCTCGTCTCGCTCCGGCCTCCCGAGCTCGGCGATCCGAAGGTCGAGACGGTCGTCGTCGCGGTCCGTGAGCCCGGAGGCTCGTCCTCAGGCCACGTCTCGCCGGGCGAGGTCGCGGGGCGCCTGCGCGAGCCGCTCGAGGCCTCGGGCGGCGCGCTCGTCTACGTCGACGCCCTCGAGTTCTTCGTCGGCGAGGAGGGGCCCGAGGTCACGCTGCGTTTCGCCCGATGGCTCGTCGAGGAGGTCCAGTCGCACGCCTCAGCGCTGATCGTCTCCTACGACCCCCGGGCGCTCGCGGGGACCGACGCGAGCCGCCTCGAACGGCTGTTCGGCGAGGTCGTCGACCGCTCGGAGCCCGCGCGGCCGACGCCGTCGTGAGCGGTCGGCGGAGCTCGAGCGAGGGGCCGACGATGGAGATCGCCTACTTCACCGACTCCTATCCTCCGATGCGGGACGGGGTCGCCCAGGTGACGAGCGGCCTCGCCCGCACCATCGCGGCCCAGGGCCACTCCGTCCGGGTCTACGCCCCTCGTACGGCGAGCGGGGAGGAACGGCGGGAGGAGACCGCCGACGGCGTCGAGGTCCACCGCCTGAGGTCGCTCCCGGTCCCGCTCTACGGCGAGTACCGGTGGCCGGTCTTCCCGTTCCGCGTCGTCACGGGGGCGGCCCGCGGCGCCGACGTCGTCCACCTCCATACCCCGGGGATGCTCGGGACGACCGGCTTCCTCTCCGCCCGCCATGCCCGCCGTCCGCTCGTCGGGACGTTCCACACGAACCTGGACGCGATGCGGCAGAGCGTCCCGCCGAAGTTCCTTGTCCCGTTGTTCTTCCGCGTCGCTTGGTGGTGGAACCTGGGCACGTACTACCGGTGCGACCGGGCGACCGCTCCGTCCGAGGCGGCCCGCGCGACGCTGCTCTCCGGCTCGAGGAAGCCGTTCCGCCATCCGGTCGAGGTCGTCCCCAACGGCATCGACGTCGGGCGGTTCCACCCCGGCACGTCGGTCCCCGACTGGAGGACCCGATGCGGCCTCGGCCCCGCGCCGCTCGTCACCTACCTGGGCCGGCTGACGACGGACAAGGGGATCCACCGGTTCCTGGACGGGTTCGCCGAGGCCGCCGCGGAGGCCGACATCGTCGGGATCATCGGGGGGAGCGGGCCGGAGGAGCCGGCGGTGCGGGCCCGGCTCGCGTCCGAGCCGGCGCTCCGCTCGCGGGTGCGGTACGTCGGGCCGGTCGCCGAGGAGGAGAAGGCGGCGCTCCTCGGGCAGACCGACGTCTTCGTCCTTCCGTCGACGAGCGACACGTCCAGCGTCGCCCTCCTCGAGGCGATGGCGTGCGGCACCGCCGTCATCGCCCCGTCGGTCGGGGGGGCGGCCGAGGTCGTCCAGGCCGGGCGGACGGGGAGGATCGTCGACCCCGGGGTCCCCCAGCTCCTCGGCGGGGTGATCGCCGAGCTCGCTCGGGACGGGGCGGACCGCCGACGGATCGGCGACGCGGCGGAGACCTGGGTCCGGGAGAATCGCTCCCTCGACGCGATGGCCCGGCGCTTTATCTCCGTCTACCGGTGCCTCCTCGGGGAGACGGAGCAGCGTGAGCACGGTCTCGTCGGTTGAGATCGAGGAGATCGCCCGACAGCTCGCCAAGGAACGGTTCGACGACCACGCCGCCCGAGGGCTGGCCCGGGCGTACGAGGAGTTCGTCGGCCGCCGGCGGCGCGCGGTCGGCCCGGTCGTCCTCAGCGTCGACGGTAAGCCGTACCCGTCGTTCTACGCCGTCCTCGCCGACCCGACCGCGAAGTTCGCCACAGGGGAGGTGCGGCTCGAGCGGCCGCCGGCGTCCCCCGGCGATTGGGAGTTCCTCCAGCCGCTCGAGAAGGTCGTCTTCCACGACGACGGCTCGGCCGACCTCCACGGGACGGACGGGGGCGCTCCCCGACGCGCGATCGCGCGGGTCCTGCTGCGCGAGCACTACGTCGTTCGGTCGAAGGCCGACGACCGCCCGGAAGCGCGCTCCGTCGCGCTCGCGAGGATCCCCGGGCTCCTCGGCACGCTCGAGCAGGGAACCACGATCTGCCGAGCCGCCTCGGTCCTCCCGTTCGAGGTCGCGATCCTCCTCTATCTCCCGGAGGAGCGGGCCCGGTTCGAGGTCGACGTCGTGCACTCGACCCTGCTCTGCGACCCCCGGGCCGGTCGGCTCGCCGCGGCACGGCGGGTCCGCCGGACGTCTCGCATCGCCTGGGGCCTCGACCGCAAGCTCGGGCGGGGCCACCTCTCGCTCCTCGCGACCCGGTGCCTCGAGATCCTGGTCGAGTCGAACGGGCTCACGGGGATCGACCTCGCCCACATCTTCGGAGGGGTCCGCGAGATCGTCGACTCCGCGCTGAAGTCCCTGGTCGAGCAGCGGTACGCCGCGTTCGACGCGCGGACCGGCACCTATCGGGCCCGGCTCGACGAGTTCCTACCGGTCGCTCCGGGGGCGCCCGCGGTCCCGGTCTCCCCCGTCCGACCCGAGCTCCGGACGAGCGTCCAAGAGCTGATCGCGGCCGCAGATGCCCGAGCGGTGTGCCCCCTCTGCGGGAGGCCGATCCCCGGCGGCCCCCACGTCCTCCTGTGCGACGACTGCGCGGAGCAGGTCGGGCTGTCGTAGCGGAGCGGGCCTGTCGGGACTCTCCGCACCGGGCGCCGCGCCCGGGGCCTTTGAACCCGAGACTGCTGGCTTAGAAGGCCAGTACTTTGTCCAGGCTAAGCTACAGGCCCGCGCTGGGGACGAGGGTTCGGGCTCCCTATGAGGGTGCCGCGCGAGCCGCACGCGCCTGCCCGAGGCGTCGTGCGGACGCGGCACGACCGTACCCGGTCGAACGGGGGGCGGCGAGGCTCCTCGACCGCCGAGGGCGCTCCGGGACCCTCATTCGGGCCGGGGCGTCTCCTCCTCGGAAAGGATCCGGATCCGTCGCTCCCGGAGAAACCGACCAGCGACCCAGATGCCCGCGGGCTTGCGCCGGGGGTCGCGAACGGGTTCGAACCCCCGCCGGCGGTAGAACGCGTACGCACCGTTCGGGTTGCTCAGCGTCACCGTGAGCTCCGCCGTCGTCGCGCCGTGCTCGAGCAGGGCCTTCGCGGTCGCCCCGAGGAGCGCCGAGCCTAGCCCCGCCCGCCGGGCGCGGGGCTCGACCGTGAGGTCGGCGATCAGGGGCGGCGCCGTCGGCGTCCGCTGAACGAGGACGCAGCCGACCGGCCGATGCCGGGCCTCAACGACGAACGAGGCGGCCCGGTCCCAGGCCGGGTTGGTCAAGATCTCCCCGTCGATGTACTCGCGCGCGTCCCGGTCCAGGTCCACAAAGGCTCCGAACAACGTGTCCGCGTCCCGGCCGTAGGACCGCCGGAACAGGCGGATCAGCGCATCACGGTCGTCCGGTCCGACGGCGCGCAGGGTGCGCCCGCCCAAGGGCGGGACCGCAGGATAGTGGGCCAGCGCGACCTGGAGGCGGACCCGGTCGACGTGCCGAAAGCCGAGAGAGAGGAGGACCTCACCGATCGCCCCACCGGAGTACCCTGGGCTCCGGTCGGGGACCATCACGCAAGGCGAGAGATCGCCGGCCCGGGTCACCTCCGTGAGGAGAGCCGCCAAGGTCGCATCGGTCCGTTGGGGGGCCGTGACCCAGAGGGCGACGAGCCTCGACCCGCCCGGGCCGATCCGCTGCCAGACGACCAGACCTTGCTCCTCGTTGGCGCGCGGCTTCCAGACAGCGAGGTCGAGCCGTCCGCTGGCGAGCTCGTTCTCGAGGTAGCCGGGGGACCAGAGCCGCGACGGGGACGGCTCGCGGGCCGCCTCCTCCCGTCGCTCGGCCACTAAGGGCTCCCGGTCCAAGGGACCGGACGGGCGCCACGGCACTCGGGTCACTCTCCCCGGGCAGGGCGTCCGCCCCGTCGGTCCCCGATCGCTCCGTCGGGCGGCGACGTTGCTTGGCGACGGTCGGGTCGGTCGCCCAGCGGACGGCGCACCATCGCCCGGACCACCTCCCCGGGGGTGTGCTCGATCGGCCGCTCCTCGCCGGTGAAGCGGAACCCACGGGAAAGGTACAGCCGAACGGCCGACTCCTGTCGCGGGTTGACCTCGAGCCTTAGCTCCCCGGCTGGTGTCAACGCATCGACCCATCGGAGCGCCGTGTCGAGCAACCGGCCTCCGACCCCCTGGCCGCGCAGCGCCGGGTCGACCCACATCGAGAACAGCTGGACCGCACCGGTGTCGGCTCGGACCGCGGTGATCAGGCCCCCGAAGGTTCCGTGAGCGGCGACCGCGACCCACGTCGACGCGTCGGCCGAGGCGGCGGCGCGCCGGACGCGGTCCTGCCAGGTCGCCTCGGGGAGCGCCTGCTCGCGAGCCCACGTGGAGCCGAACGCCGAAGGGTCGGACCGCAGGGCCCTCAAACGGACGTCCCGGTACGCGGACGCCTCCCCGAGCTCCAGGCGTCGAACGACGACGGTCGGGCCGGCGGGGGGCCGGGCGCTCATCGGGCGACGAGCGACTACCCTCTGGATAGCGGTGACGCTCCCGCGCTCACCGGGGCCCCGCCGGCGCAAGGGCCATGACGGCAACCCCACTCGGGCGAGCGGGGACGTGCATGGGGTCGGTCGACCGGTCGCGGGTGCTCCTCCCGTTCTCCGGGGGCGTGTGACCGCCGGACCGACCGCGACCGGCCCGGGTCCGCCCGCCGAGCTGCCCGCCCCTCACACGAGGATAGGGGTCGGAGGCGTCCTGTTGCGCGAAGGCCGGGCGCTCGTGAACCGGGCGGTCTACCGAACGCGCTTCACCATTCCGAGCGGCTATGTCGAGCCGGGCGAGTCCCTCGAATCGGCGGTCGCCCGGGAGTTCCTGGAGGAGACCGACGTCGTGGTCCGGGTCGGTCCGCTGCTCCTGGCGCGGCACAAGGTGATCCGGGCCGAGGAGAGCGACCTCTACCTCGCCTTCCGCGTGGAGCACGTCTCGGGCGAGCCCCGGGCCCTCCCGCCGGAGATCGCGGAGGTGCGCGAGGTCCCCCTCGCCGAGGTCGAGGGCGCACGATGGATCTCCAGCCTCTCACGGATGGCGGTGCGCCTCGCGGCCTCGAACGCGGTGGAGTGGGCCCGCGCGTCGTGGGACGGGGGAGAGGTCCCCGGCCTCGCGACCGAGGCGTACCACGGGTCGACCCGCTAGGGGGCGCCCCGCGACCGCGTCCTGGGGCGCCGGCGCACCGCGGTCGGGCGTCGGGAGACGGAAGCGACCCGGGGGGCCGACGAGGCGACGAGATGAGCAAGCCGGAGGGGCTCCGGCCAGTACCCACGGACGGTCGTGCGCCGGACGAGCCACGCCGCATCCGCCGGCGAGCATCCGCTCGCAGCGGCAAGGATCGGCTCCCCTCCGGTCGCGACCCGATGGAGCCGATGACGCCGTAGGAGCGAGAGGCGCCGCTCCGCGGACCTCGGGAACCATCGACGTAGCGCCGCAGCGATCCGCGCGAAGTCGGGGGGCCGACGGGTCACCGCGACCACCGGGACCGCGGTCGCGTCGCGGATCGCGTCGAGGTCGAGGACGTTGAACCCTCCGACGACCGCGCCGTCGATGAGCACCGCCCGGATCCCCTCACGAGCGTCGAGCGACCGCAGGAGCGCGACGACGCGGGCGGTCCCGTCCGACCCGTCGACGCGCACGCGGCCGACGCGCGCCGCCTCCAGATGCTCCGGCGCGGACACGAGGACCGCCGCGAGAGGGGCGTACCGGTCCCCCCGGGCGAACGCGCCGTCGTCCACCCCGACGACCCGCGGGTGGCTCTTCCCCAGGGCGCGACGTAACGCTAAGACCCCGGAACGGGTTCCGGCCCCTCGATGGGCTCGCCGACCGTGACGATGCGCTGCCCTTCCTGCGGGCAGGAGCTCCGCGCCGTCCTGGCGCCGGCGCCGCCGACCCAATGGTTCCCGTGCCCGAGCTGCCACGTCCCGGTGCCGGTCGTCGTCCCTCGCGACCTGCCTCCCCTGTACTCCTGGGAGGTCATCCCGGGACTATACCCTCAGCTCTCGGTCCCTCGGCGGCCACGCTGGCGCCTCACGTCGGTAGGGACGATCGCCCTCGGCCTCGCGGCGGTCCTCGCGGCGGTCTCCGGTGGGTTGCTCGGGTACTACGGGTACATGGCTACCCAACCGGAACAGTACGTCGTCTCGGGAACGGTCTACGAGGAGGTCGCCGGGGGGGCGCTCGTCCCTGCCGCGGGGGCCCACGTCGCGCTCCTCGCCGACGGCAACCGCACGTTCGGCAACGCGACGACCCGATCGAACGGGACGTTCCTCTTCACGGGGGTCCCCGCTGGGGGGATCGAGCTCAACGTGACGGCGCCCAGCTACGGCCCGACCGTCGTCTACACGTTCGCCTCCGGGTCGTACTCGACCCAGACCGTCGGGCTTCGCGTGACGCTCCAGCCCGGGGCGGTCAACAACACCACCGCCGACGTGCTCACGCCGTTCGGTGACCTCGAGACCTTGCTGGCGTATGTCGGCGGCGCGGCCGTCCTCTGCGGGGCGGCGGCCGTCGCCGCCGGCGCCGCGGCCTGGACGTTCCGCCGTCCGAACGGGGCGGTGGGGGGCGTGGTCGGAGGCGGGGCCGCGGTCGCCGTGCCCGCGGTGCTGGTCTTCCTGTCGCTCGGGGGCGCGTTCCCGATGGTGACGGCCGTCGCCGGCGTCGTCGGCGCCGCCGGCGCCTTCGCGCTCGTGCTCGCGGCGGCCCAGGTCTCGGTCCTGGGGACGAGCGGGGCGGCGTAGCCCGGCCGCGGGTCCCGCCTACCGCGGTCCGCGTGCGTCCGAAGACATCGACCGCGGCCGGGACGGGAGCGGGCGTCGCGCCGCGAACCCTCCCTGGAGGGTGTGGTAGTAGCCGACCTGCGGCTCGTCCGACTTCCAGCAGAGGAAGACGAGCTCGCCGTCGAGCATCGCGTAGAAGTCGACCAGCCCGCTCTCGAGGTGCTTGACCTCGATCCCCTCGGCGGCCAGCGCACCGACCGACTCGTCCAAGCGGCGGGTGAGGTTCCGCCACTCCGCCTCCAGGCGGCCGCTCAGCCCGTGGTCAGGGTGGTCTCGCGCGGCGAGCTCGTCGCCCCAGAACGAGGAGAGCCGGCCGAGCTCGGCATGGACCTCGGCGAGCCGCGTCGCCCAGGAGCGGATCGTCGGCAGGATCTCCCGAAGCCGGTCCAGCCGCTCGTTCGCCTCGTCGACCGTCCAGAGCCGCGGCACGGGAGCGGCGGGCGATGACGGCGCGCGCGGGTCCCGGTCCCCGGCCATCCGAGGGTATCCATGCCGGTACCGGTATTTACGCACGCGATGGGCTCGGGGTAACCGGCCCCGGTTCTTGAGGCGGCCGTGCGGTCGGCTCGACCTCGTCCCGGACCAACCGTTAAACCCGCGCTCCGGCTCGGGCGCCCGGAGCCGTGCAGGCGGTCGTCAAGACGCGGAGGGCCCCGGGCGGGGAGGTCCGGACGGTGCCGACGCCGAAGCCCCGGGAGGACGAGGTTCTGGTACGGGTGCGGGCCTCGTCGGTCTGCGGGACCGACGTCCACCTCTGGATCTGGAACGCCTGGGCGGAGGGACGGGTCCGCAAGATCCCGCTCGTCCTCGGGCACGAGCTCAGCGGGGAGGTCGTCGAGGTCGGCCCGAGCGTCAAGAGCCTCGCGGTCGGCGACCACGTCTCCGCGGAGACCCACATCGTCGACGGGACGTGCTACCAGTGCCGGACCGGCCGGATGCACATCTGCGAGAACGTCGAGGTCCTAGGGGTCGACCACGACGGCGTGTTCGCCGAGTACGCCGTCCTTCCCGAGCTCAACGCGTGGAAGAACGACCCGAAGCTCGAGCCCGAGATCGCCTCGGTCCAGGAGCCGCTCGGCAACGCGGTCCACTCGCTCCTCCCCGAGGAGACCGACGAGGACCTCGCCGGTCGGCGCGTCCTGATCACCGGTTGCGGCCCGATCGGACTGATGGCGGTCGCCGCCGCCAAGACGTTCGGCGCGGAGACCGTCGTCGCGACCGAGGTGAACCCGCTCCGGGCCGGGCTCGCCCGGAAGATGGGCGCGGACGCCGTCCTCGACCCGACGGTCGAGGGGGGGCGGCTCGCCCAGCGCGTCCGCGATGCGTGCGGGGGCCACGGGGTCGACGTCGGGCTCGAGATGAGCGGCCACCCGGCGTCGCTCACGCTCGTCTTCGACGCCCTGACCGCGGGCGGCAGGGTCTCGCTGCTCGGGCTGTTCGACGGCCCGGCGACGCTCGACCTGGACAGCGCGGTCGTCCTCAAGGCCGCCCAGGTCCGCGGGATCTTCGGCCGCCGGATGTTCGAGACCTGGTACCAGGTCAAGAGCCTCCTGGCGCGACCCGAGTTCCGCGAGAAGGTCCGCCAGATCATCACCCATCGCGTCCCGATCCCTGAGGTCGGGCGGGCGATGGAGCTGATCGAATCGAAGCAGGCGGCGAAGGTCTCGTTGGAGGCAAAATGGTGAACCCGTCGCGCTCCCCGACCGCGTTCCTGGGGGAGGAGTACCGCGCGCTCGTGGCGTCCGACCTCGACTGGCGGCCGAAGGTCCTCTCCGGCCCGAGCGTTCCGTCGTGCACGATCGACGGCCGCCAGGTGCTGATGCTCTGCTCGAACAACTACCTCGGCCTCTCCAACCACCCGAAGGTGAAGGCCGCCGCGATCGAGGCCGTGCGGACGCACGGCGCCGGCTCCGGCTCCGTCCGGCCGATCGCCGGCACGATGGACCTTCACGTCGAGCTCGAGCGTCGCCTCGCCCGGTTCAAGGAGGCGGAGGCGTCGCTGGTCTACCAGACCGGCTTCGCCGCCAACGCCGGCCTGATCCCGCAGCTCGCCGGCGAGGGGGACGTGATCGTCAGCGACGAGCTGAACCACGGCAGCATCATCGACGGCGTCCGGCTCACGAAGGCCGAGCGGGCGGTCTACAAGCACGCCGAGCCGGACGACCTCGCGCGCGTCCTCACCGAGGCGGAGCGCCATCGACCGGCGTACCGACGGATCCTCGTCGTCACCGACGGGGTCTTCTCGATGGACGGGGACATCGCTCCCCTCGACCGGATCGCCCCGATCGCGGCCGAGCACGGGGCGATGCTCTACGTCGACGACGCTCACGGCGAAGGGGTCCTCGGCCGCGGCGGGCGGGGGATCGTCTCGCATTTCGGCCTCTCGCGCGAGCTCGTCCACGTCGAGATGGGGACGTTCTCCAAGGCGTTCGGCGTCGTGGGCGGCCACATCTCGGGCTCGGACGACCTCGTGAAGTTCGCGTTCAACAAGTCGAGGACCTGGCTGTTGAGCGGCTCCCATCCGCCGGCGGTCACGGCCGCGTGCACGGCAGCGATCGACGTCCTCGAGAGCGAGCCCCAGCACGTCGAGCGGCTCTGGGCGCTCACACGGCGGTTCCAGAAGGCGATGCGAGAGCACGGGTTCAATCTCGGGACGAGCGCCACGCCGATCGTCCCGGTCATCGTCGGCGACAGCGCGAAAGCGAAGCGGCTGAGCGAGCGGCTGTTCGAGCTGGGGGTCTACGCGTTACCGATCGTCTTCCCGATGGTGGCGCGCGACAAGGCGCGGATCCGGACGATCATGAACGCCGCGCTCACCGACGAGCAGCTGACGTTCGCAACCGAGACGTTCGCGAAGGCCGGTCGCGAGCTCGGGCTGATCTAGACCGGGCCTCGGGCGACTCGCCTTCGGCCCCGCACCGCGAACCGCCGCCTTGCTAGGAGGTCGCACGCGGTCCCGCGGCGAACTCCGGGCCCCTCCCCCAGACGAGCGGCGAGGAGCGGCTCTCTACGCGCGCGTTCAGGCGACGGCACGGCCGCGGCCGTGACCGGCGCCGTTCCCTCTCGGAGAACCGTCGTTTTCCTCCGGGTCGTTATATAGAGCACCTTTCTCCCCCGTCCCCACCGCAGGGGGGGACCCCTATCGACCTATGGCGCGACGGCATCGTCCAAGGAGGGGCTCGCTGGCGTACTCGCCGCGTTCCCGCTCCGCGCGTCCGCTCCCCCGGATCCGCTCCTGGCCCGTAGGGCCGAAGGCGCCGACCGTCGAAGGGTTCGCCGGCTTCAAGGTCGGCATGACCCACGCGTTCCTGCTCGATTACCGCAAGCGCTCGACGACGGCCGGCCAGGAGCTCGCCGTCCCGGTGACGGTCGTCGAGGTCCCTCCGCTCAAGGTCCTGGCCGCCCGGCTCTACGCGCGCGGACCCTACGGCATGCGGGTCGTCGGCGAGGTGTGGGCCAGCGATGGGTCCCCCACGCTCGCCCGCCGGTTCCCGCCTCACCCCGCCTCCGCCGAGGAGGCACTGGGCCGCTTCTCGTCGACCGCGGCCGACGAGGTCCGCCTCGTCGCCCGCACGCAGCCCGAGCTCGTCAGCGGCGTGCCGTCCAAGACGCCGACGGTCTTCGAGCTCCGGGTCTCGGGAGAGAGGTTCGACGAGCGGCGGGCGTTCGCCGTCCAGCAGCTCGGGCAGGAGCTCTCCATCGAGAAGGTCACGAAGGAAGGGGAGTTCGTCGACGTCATCGGGGTGACGAAGGGGTTCGGGTTCCAGGGACACATCCAGCGGTGGGGGGTCAAGCTCCAGCCGCGCAAGAACTCCAAGCACCGCCGCATGATCGGGACGCTCGGACCGCACAACCCGAGCTTCGTCACCTACCGGATCCCTCAGGCCGGCCAGCAAGGCTACCACCGGCGCACGCAGTTCAACCTCCGCGTCCTCAAGCTCGTCCACGACCCGAAGTCCGACCCGATCACCCCGGCCGGCGGCTTCCCGCACTACGGCGAGGTCCGGAGCGCGTGCGTCGTCCTCCACGGCTCGATCCCGGGCCCGGCGAAGCGCCTCCTCCGGTTCCGCACGCCGATGCGGAGCCGCGTCGCGACCGTTGAGAAGGTCGACCTCCGCTACCTCAGCACGCGGTCGAAGCAGGGCGGATGACGCCGGAGCGCGTTCCGGCGGAGGCGCCGCCGACGGAAGGGGCGGCCCCCCACCACCGCGCGCACCTCTTGGGGATCGACGGGAAGCCTCGCGCCACCGTCGCGCTCCCGCTTGCCTTCTCGCTCCCGGTCCGACCGGACCTGATCCAGCGGGCGGTCGTCGCCGCCCAGTCGCACCGCCGACAGCCGCACGGGACGTCGCCGACCGCGGGCGTCCGCCACTCCGTCGAGTGGTCCGGCAAGGGCAAGGGCGTCGCGCGGACGCCCCGGCTGATGGGCTCGATGCGCGGCGCGCAGGCCCCGAACACGGTCGGTGGGCGTCCGGCCCATCCGCCGACGGTCGAGCGGATCTGGGGGAAGAAGGTCAACCGGACGGAGCGCCGGCTCGCGTTCGCCTCCGCGCTCGCCGCGACGCGTGAGGCGAAGCTGGCGACCGGCCGGGGACACCTCCTCCCGCACGGGGCGGCGCTGCCGTACGTCCTGGACGACCCCGTAGAGGAGCTCCGCTCCGCCAAGCAGGCCCGCGAGCTCCTCGAGCACCTCAAGCTCTGGGCGGACGTTCGGCGGGCGCAGGACGGCACCCAGCTGCACGGCTCGGGCCGTGCCCGCCGACGCGGCCGCGTGCGGCGGACCCCGCGCAGCGTCCTCATCGTCACGAGCGAGGCCGGTAAGGCGGTCGGCTTCCGCAACCTCGCCGGCGTCGACGTCGTGCCGGTCGGGCGCCTCTCCACGGAGGACCTCGCCCCGGGCGGGGTCGCCGGCCGCCTCACGATCTTCTCGAAGGCCGCGGTCGAGTCGCTCCGGACGCGGCTCGGGGAGGCCGCGCCATGACCGAGCTCCGCCACCGGATCATCCTCCACGCCTACGTCACCGAGAAGTCGATGGACGAGATGGAGCGCCAGAACAAGCTCGAGTTCGTCGTCGACCGGCGGGCGAACCGCGCCGAGATCCGCCGCGCCGTGGAGGCGACGTACCAGTGCAAGGTCGTCAAGGTCACGACCAAGACCGTCCTCTCCGGGAAGATCGCGACCGTTCGGTTCGCGAAGGAGTTCTCGGCCGAGGACATCGGCAGCCGCGCCGGGGTGTTCTGATGGGGAAGCGCATCGGCTCGCGACGCCGGGGCGCCGGGACCGGGGCGTACACCTCTCCGAGCCACCGGCACCACGGGGCGGTCTACCTCCCCGGGGCCAGCCTCGTCGGCGAGGCGAAGGTCGTCGCGATCGCGCCCGCGCCGGGCCGGACCGCGCCGGTCGCCTCCCTCACCACCGCGGACGGCACGCAGCTCGAGATCCTCGCCCCGGCCGGGCTCGCCACCGGCGACTCCGTCTCCCTGGGGGAGGGGAGGGTCGACCGTGGGTCGATCCTGCCGCTCGGGCGGATCCCGGACGGCACGCTCGTCTCCAACCTCGAGGTCAAGCCGTTCGACGGCGGGCGGCTCGTGCGCGCGGCGGGAACGAGCGCCCTCGTGGTCGCCCACGCCGGCTCGGAGGTGACCGTCCAGCTGCCGAGCGGCTCGTTCAAGCAGTTCCTCGCGACGTGCCGCGCGGAGGTCGGCGCGGTCGCCGGCGGGGGCCGGCACGAGCGCCCGATCATCAAGGCCGGCAAGCGGGTCCTCTCGGTCCGGTCGCTCGCCCGTCCCGCGTTCAAGGTGCGTGGCGTGGCGATGAACCCGGTCAACCATCCGTTCGGCGGCGGGGCGCACCAGCACGTCGGCCGCCCGAGCACCGTCCAGAGCGGGACATGGCCGGGGGCGAAGGTCGGACGGTTCTCCCGCTCCCGCCGGAAGCGGCGCAGCCGAGGAGGGTGAGCCGATGCCGAAGGCCAGGCGCGCGAGGAAGGTCGAGGCCCGCCGCAAGCGGGAGTTCAGCTTCCGGGGCAAGAGCCTCGAGGAGCTCAAGGCGATGAACCTCGAGCAGCTCTCCGCGGTGCTCGGCTCTCGGGCCCGACGGTCGATCCGCCGCGGCTTCAACGTCGAGACGACGCGCTTCTTCGAGCGGATGAGCTCGACCCCCGCCGAAAAGACCGTCCGGACCCACTGCCGGGACGCGCTCGTCCTGCCGGCGCACGTCGGGCGGAAGGTCGCGGTCCACAACGGCAAGGAGTTCAAGGAGCTCGAGGTGCGGCCCGAGATGATCGGGCATTACTACGGCGAGTTCGCCCTCACGCGCCGGTTCGAGAAGCACTCGGGGCCGGGCGTCGGCGCGACGCGCTCGTCCAAGTTCATGCCGCTCAAGTAAGGGGGGGAGCGGTCGATGCGGGGCTACACCTACCAGGCGGAATCGGGGGTCAGCGTCGCCCGCGCCCGCGGGATCGAGCTGCCGATCTCCCCGAAGAAGGCCTACGAGCTCCTCAACGCGATCCGGGGCCTCCCGGTCGAGCGGGCGAAGACGCTCCTCGAGGACGTCGTCGCCCTGAAGCGCGCAGTGCCGTTCCGGCGCTACAACCAGGAAACGGCGCACCACCGCGGGACCGGCCCCGGCCGGTTCCCGAAGAAGGTGGCGAAGTCGGTCCTCCTCGTCCTGCAGAACGCCGAGGAGAACGCGGAGTACGACGGCCTGGACGCCGAGCGGCTCTACGTCAAGATCGCCGCGAGCTCCCGCGGCCGGATCCTCAAGGCGACGATGCCCCGGGCCCACGGCCACGGCGACCCGTGGAACCAGCAGACGACGAACGTCGAGATCGTGCTCGCGGAGAAGCAGGTGGGCGCATGAGCAGCGAGCGGAAGGTGATCCAGGAGCGGATGCGCCGCGTCCTGCTCAAGGACTTCCTCGTCCGCGAGAGCGCCCGCGCCGGCTTCGGGGGGCTGGACATCGTTCGGACCCCGATGGGCACGAGGGTGACGCTCGTCTGCGAGCGGCCCGGGATCCTCATCGGCCACCGCGGCGAGCTGATCAAGCGGCTCACCGAGGACATCCAGGCCCGGTTCGCGCTCGACAACCCCCAGATCGAGGTCCAGGAGGAGCGGCAGCCGAGCCTCAACGCCCAGTTGATGAGCGAGAAGCTGGCGTCGACCCTCGAGCGGGGGTGGCACTTCCGCCGCGCCGGCCACTCCACCGTGCGACGGATCATGGAGGCGGGCGCCCGCGGCTGCCAGGTGATCCTCTCCGGCAAGCTCACCGGGGAGCGGCACCGCACCGAGCGGTTCAAGGCCGGCACGATCAAGTACTGCGGCGAGGCGGTCCACCTCTGGATGGACAAGGGGTTCTACCAGGCCCGTCTCAAGCCCGGCGTCATCGGCGTCAACGTCTGGATCATGCGTCCGAGCGCGAAGCTCCCGGACGAGATCGTGGTCAAGGGGGTCGCTGCCCGACCGGCGACGCCGGCCCCTGAGACGGCGATCGTCGCGGCGGCGGCGCCCCCCTCGCCCGGCCCCGGCGTCGCGGAGGCCACATGACGCTCCTGAGGATGCGCGAGCTGCGTGGCCTCTCCGACGACGACCTCCGGCGCAAGATCGCCGACGCCGAGAACGACCTCCTGCGCGAGCGGGGCGTCGCGGCGATGGGCGGGGCGCCGCCGAGCCCAGGACGGATGCGGGCGCTGCGGACGAACGTCGCGCGGGCGCTGACGGTGCTCAACGAGCGGTCGATCGCGGCGGCCGCGGTCCGCCCGAGGCGGTCGGCCGAGGGGTCGAGGTGAGCCGGTGCGCGCCCCACGACCCGACCTCCGTGAGCTCTCCTCGGTCGAGCGCACCGCGCTCGCGGGCGAGCTGATCGGCGCCGCCGTCGAGGTCCCGAGCGGCCCGGGCCGGACCGGCGCGGTCCGCGGGACGGTCGTCGACGAGACCCTCGGCACCTTCGTCGTCCGGCCGGACGGCGGGCGGCGCGTCGTGCGGCTCCCGAAGAGCGGGCTCTCCGGCACGATCCGTGTCGCCGGCCACGAGATACCGTTAAGAGGTGACCTCCTTCGCGTCCGTCCCGAGGACCGGACGAAGCGGCTGCTCGCCGGAGCTCCTCGGAGGTTCCGATGACCCCGGCACGTACCCCGAAGGCTCCCCGGGCCCACGACATCGGGCTCGACGTCCGGGCCCCGAAGGAGCGGTGCGACGACCGTCACTGTCCGTTCCACGGGCGCCTGCCGGTCCGGGGCCAGACGCTCGAGGGGGTCGTCGTCTCGGCGTCGATGCAGCGGACCGCGGTCGTCGAGCGGACCCTGCTCCACTTCGTTCCGAAGTTCGAGCGGTACGAGAAGCGCCGCCGCCGCTACCTCGCCCATGCGCCCCCGTGCCTCCACGTCACGGTCGGCCACCGGGTCGAGATCGCCGAGACGCGTCCGCTGTCGAAGCTCGTCTCGTTCTGCATCGTCGCCGACCTCGGGGAGGCCGCCCGCCGGGTCCACGGCGAGGAGGCGATCCGCCCGGCCGAGCCGGCGGAGGCCGCCGCGGCGCCGGAGGCGTCCCCATGAAGGGCCTACCGGGCCGCCGGGGCCGCGGGCTCCCGAAGGGGGCCCGGCTCGAGTGCGTCGACAACACCGGGGCGAAGGTCGTCGAGATCATCGCGGTCCGGAACTGGCACGGCACGCACCGGCGCTACCCCCGCGCCGGCATCGCCGACCTCGTCATCGTCTCGGTGAAGAAGGGGACCCCCGAGATGCGGCGGCAGGTCCTGCACGCGGTCATCGTCCGGGCCCGCTCCCCGATGCGGCGGCCGGACGGGACGCGGCTGCAGTTCGAGGACAACGCCGCGGTCATCACGACCGAGACCGGCGAGATCAAAGGCTCCCAGATCAAGGGCCCGGTGGCGAAGGAGGCCGCCGAGCGCTGGCCCCGGATCGCGGCCGCCTCGTCGATCATCGTCTAAGGAGGCGAACGGTGCGAGACTCCCCCCACTCTCCGCGGCGTCAACGGCGTGCCCTCTACACCGCGCCGACCTCGGAGCGCCGGCGGCGGATGACCGTCCCGCTCTCCCGCGAACTGCGACGCCGCTTCCGTCGGAGGAACGTCCCGATCCGCAAGGGGGACACCGTCCGCGTCCTCTCGGGGAGCTTCGCCGGCCGGGAGGAGCGGGTCGCGCGTGTCTCCCGCCGGGACCTCTCCGTGACGCTGGACAACGTCACGCTGAAGACCGCGGAGGAGAAGCTCAAGCCGCTCGCCCTGCGGATGTCCCATCTCGTGATCACGCGGCTCAACCTCGCCGACCCGTGGCGGCGGCGCTCCCTGCGCGTCCGGGAAGAGGACGTGACCGCCGAGGAGCGAGGCGAGACGCCAGAGGTCGAGGCCGCTCCGACGCCCGCCCCGGCGGCCGCCGAGCCGGCGACCGCGCCGACCGACGAGCCGGGCACCCCGGCGGACGCGGCGCCCGCCCCCGAGCCGGAGGCGGCCCCGAAGCCGAAGGGACGCCGCGCGTCGGCCGCGAAGGAGGACGCCCCGTGACGCTCCGCCTGAAGCGCCGGGCCGCGCCCCGGAGCTGGACCGTCCCCCGCAAGGGGACGAAATGGGTCCTCCGTCCTCGTCCGGGGCCGCACGCCCAGGACCGCTCGATCCCGCTCCTGCTCGTCCTGAGGGACCTCCAGCGGGTCGTCACGAGCTCCCGCGAGGCCCGCGTCCTCGTCCGGAGCGGCGCCGTGCAGGTCGACGCGAAGGTCGCGCACGACCTCGCCCGCGGGGTCGGGCTGATGGACACCGTCTCGCTCGCGGCTCCGCTCGACCGGCACTTCCGCCTCCTCACCGACCGCCGGGGGAAGCTCGTCCTCGTCTCGATCCCGTCGACCGAGGCGGCGCTGAAGATCGTCCGGGTCCGCGCGAAGCACGCCGCCAAGGGCGGCAAGGTCGAGGTGACGACCCATGACGGGCGGAACCTCCTCGTGGAGGCGTCGACGCCCTGGCGCGTCGGCGACTCGCTCAAGATCGAGCTCCCGAAGCAGAAGGTCCTCGAGCACCTCGCGCTGAAGCCCGGGGTCCTCGCCTACCTCGCCGGCGGCTCGCACGTCGGGGAGCTCGGCAGGGTCGAGCGCGTCGAGGTCCGCAACTCCCCCAGCCGAACCTCGTCCATTTCAAGGAGGGGTTCTCCACGGTCAAGGAGTACGTCTTCGTCGTCGGGGACCAGGCGCCGCAGGTCACCCTCGGCGAGGGGGTCGACCGGTGAGCGCGCCGGCGAAGAGCGCGCCGCCGTCGGCCGCCAAGCCGGACGGCGGCTCGGCGAACCCCCACCGCGCCCTGCGGGTCGTCAAGGCGGTCGTCAACGCCGGGGTCGGCGAATCCGGAGAGCCGCTCACTAAGGCGCAGAAGGTCCTGCAGATGGTCACCGGCCAGAAGCCGATCGCGACCCGGTCGCACTCGACCAACCGCGACTTCGGGATCCGCAAGGGCCAGGCGATTGGGGCGAAGGTGACGCTCCGCGGGCCGGCCGCCGTCGAGTTCCTCGGCCGCGCGTTCGACGCGCGGGACAAGCAGCTCGACGTCGACTCGATCGACCGGAACGGCAACTTTTCGTTCGGGATCGCCGACTACACCGATTTTGCCGGGATGAAGTACGACCCGGGGATCGGGATCCACGGGATGGACGTCTCGGTCGAGATCGGCCGCGCCGGCTACCGGGTCCGGGATCGCCGGGCCCGGGCGTGCGCCCTCCCGCGTCGTCTCCGCTCGACCGCCCCCGAGACGCGCGAGTTCCTGCGCGAGAGGTTCGGGGTCACGATCGTCGAATAGGGGAAGAGAGGAAGCGATGAAGCCGAAGCACCATTTCGGGAGGAAGGACGGCTGCCTCCGCTGCGACCGCAAGCGCGGGATCGTGCGGCGGTACGGGCTGCACCTCTGCCGGCAGTGCTTCCGCGAGGTCGCCTTCGACCTCGGCTTCCGAAAGTACCAGTAGGAGGGAACGCACGTGACACGAGATCTGCTCAACGACGCGCTCCTCGCGCTCCGCCACGCGGACCAGGACGGCCGTCCTCGCGTCGAGATCGCCCCGACCTCGAAGCTCATCGGCGAGGTCCTTCGGCTCTTCCGGGCGCACGGCTACCTGCAGGAGTTCGCGTTCCTCCCGACCGGCCGCGGCGGCAAGTACGAGGTGACCCTCTCCCGCCGGATCAACTCCTGCGGCGTCGTCAAGCCCCGGCTCTCGGTCCGTTACGACGAGCTCGAGCGGTTCGAGTCGAGGTTCCTGCCGGCCCAGGACTTCGGCCTGCTCGTCCTCTCCACGAACCAGGGCGTCATCGGCCAGGCCGAGGCGCGGGAACGGAAGATCGGAGGTCGGCTCCTCGCCTATGTCTACTGAGGATGCCGGCCGGGCCCAGGTCGCCCTCCCGCAGGGCGTGAGCGTCGCGGTCTCCGGCCGGACGCTGACGGTGACCGGGCCGAAGGGCCGCGTCGTCCGGCCGTTCCCGGGGGACGTCCTCCACCTCACGACGACCGGCGCGACCGTCACGCTCGAGCTCGGTCTCCCGGTCCACCGCAAGCGCTCTCGCGCGCTCCTGAGGACCTGGGCGGCCCACCTCCAGAACCTCGCCGGAGGGCTGAGCCGGGGGGTCGAGGCGCGACTGAAGGTCGTCGCCGCGCACTTCCCGATGAAGGTCTCCGTGAAGGGGAACGAGCTCGTGATCGAGAACTTCCTCGGGGAGAAGTACCCGCGGTCGACCCGGCTCCTCGGCGACACGACGGCTCGGGTCGACGGCGAGTTCGTCACGGTCGAAGGGTACGACATCGAGCACGTCGGCCAGACCGCCGCCGCGATCGAGCGGACGACCCGGATCCGCGACTACGACCCGCGGGTCTTCCAGGACGGGATCTACCTGGTCGAGCGGGCGCACCTGAAGGAGGCGAGCTAGCGATGGCCGACGAGGAGAAGGGGAGCGAGCCGGCGACCGAGCCGACCACGCCACCGACCACCGCCGCGCCGAAGCGCCGCCGCCGCGCGGCGTCCTCGACCCCCGCCGAGGCCCCCGAGCCGAAGCCGTCGAAGAAGGAAGAGAAGGCGTCGGACGAGCCCAAGGCCCCGCGGCGGGCGACCCTCCCTCCCGAGCTGCGGCAGCTCCTGGCGACGCGCGGGCTCCTCGACCGGAAGCGGCCGGCGTTCGTCCGCCAGGCGGCGCACCGCTACGCCCGGATCGGCCGCGACGGCGCCTGGCGCCGCCCCCGTGGCCTCCAGTCGAAGCAGCGCCGGCACTACGGCTACCGCTCCAAGATCGTCCGGGTCGGCTACCGCTCCCCGGCGAGCGTCCGCGGCCTGACCCCGAGCGGATTCCGCCCAGTCCTCGTCCACACGCGCGGGGAGCTGGACGGGCTCGACGCGGCGCGCGACGCTGCGGTCATCGCCCGGACCGTCGGGACCCGCCGCCGCCTCATCCTCGAGGAGGAGGCGCGCCGGCTCGGGATCCGCGTGCTCAACCCGATCGTCAAGCCCGGGGAGGAGGGGTAGCCCGATGCCGGACCTCGCCAACCAGCGTCGGCTCGCCGCCGCGATCCTGAAGTGCGGCGAGGGCCGCGTCTGGATCGACCCCGCGAGCCAGGAGGAGCTGGAGGACTCGGTCACCCGCTCCGACATCCGCAGCGCGATCAAGGCCGGAGTGATCCGGCGCAAGGCGGTCCAGGGGACCTCGCGGGGCCGCGCGCGACGCCGCGCCGCCGAGCTCGCCAAGGGCCGGCACGCCGGTCCCGGCTCGCGCCGCGGGACCCCGAGCTCGCGCGTCCCGCGCAAGGAGCGCTGGATCCGCCGGATCCGGGCCCAGCGCGACCTCCTGCGCGAGCTCCGGACGTCGAAGAAGATCCCGCCGAAGGTCTACCGGGAGTTCTACCGCCGGGCGAAGGGCGGGATGTTCCGCAGCCGCTCCCACCTCCTCGTCAACCTTCGCCTCGCCGGTCATCTGAAGGAGGGCTCGCCGTGAGCACCGGCCCCCGCTACCGCGTCCATTTCCGCCGCCGTCGCGAGGGGCGGACCGACTACCGCGTCCGGCTCCGCCTGCTCGCCTCCGGGCGCTCGCGGGCGGTCGTTCGCTGCTCGGGCCGCCGCGTACGGGTCGCGCTCGTCGACTTCGACCCGAAGGGCGACCGGGTCGTCGCGAGCGCCGACAGCGCCGAGCTCGGCCAGATCGCCTTCCCCCCCGCGAGCCTCGCCTCGACCCCCGCGGCGTACCTCACCGGCTACCTCGCCGGCCTGCGCGCGAAGTCGCGCGGCGCCGAGGAGGCGGTCCTGGACGCGGGCCTGCACCACCCCACCGCCGGCGGCCGCCTCGCCGCGGCGCTGAAGGGCCTCTTGGACGCCGGCCTCGCGATCCCTCACGGTATGGAGAAGTTCCCCAGCGCAGACCGGCTCGGGGGGGCGCACCTCCCGAAGCGGCTCCCGGAGCCCCTCGAGGCGTACAAGATGAAACTGCCGTCGCTCGTCGGGACGAAGGAGGCGGCGTCGTGAGCGCGGCCGTTCACGGGCCGTCGTCACGGCCCTCGTCGGAGGGCGCCCCCTCCGGTCCGGCGCCTCCCCCGTGGGTCCCGAAGACCGAGCTCGGCCGTCGCGTCGCCTCCGGGGAGATCGCGACGATGAGCGAGGCGCTCGCCACCGGTCTCCCGCTGCGCGAGGCGCAGATCGTCGACAAGCTCCTTCCGGGCCTCCACGACGAGGTCCTGGACGTCAACATGGTCCAGCGGATGACCGACTCCGGCCGGCGGTTCAAGTTCGCCGTCACCGTCGTCGTCGGCAACGGCGACGGCTTCGTCGGTCTCGGCCGGGCCAAGGGCCGTGAGGTCGGCCCGACGATCCGGCGCGCCATCGACCGGGCCAAGCTCGAGGTCGTCGAGGTCCAGCGCGGGTGCGGCAGCTGGGAGTGCGGCTGCGGCCGTGCCCACACGCTGCCGTACGTCGCCGAGGGCCGGAGCGGGTCGGTCGACGTCACGTTCAAGCCGGCGCCCCGCGGCGTCGGCCTCGCCGTCGGCGACGTCGCGAAGCCGATCCTCCGGTTCGCCGGGTTCACCGACGCCTGGGGGTTCACCCAGGGGCACACGAAGACGACGGTGAACTACGCGCAGGCGGCGTTCGGGGCGCTCGTCCGACTCGCCGACCTGAAGGTCCCGGCCGAGGACGTCGGCCGGCTCAAGATCGTCCGGGGCCCGACCGGCACGTCGATCCTCCCGCCGAAGGAGGAGATGCCGCAGCGGCCGATGCGCGGCGGCCGACGCCGAGGCGGTCCTCCGCCCCGTCGCGGCCCCGGCGGCGGCCGCGGCCCTCCGGGCCCGGGACGCCCTCCGCCTCCGTCCGGCGGCCGGGGGAGGTAAGTTCCGATGGCTTGGATGGTCGTGCGCGTGCGCGGGTCGGTCCACGCGAAGCACGAGATCGGCGAGACGCTCAAGTTCCTGCACCTCTCCCGGCCGAACCACGCGACGGTCGTGCCGGAGGAGCCGTCGTTCCGCGGGATGCTGACGCGGGTCCAGGGCTACGTCACCTGGGGCGAGGCCGACGAGGAGACCGTCGGCCTGCTGCTCACCGCGCGGGGCCGCACGGTCGAGGGCCACGCGCTCGCCGGGACGGCTCCGACCGCCCCGCCGGACGTCACCGCGCTCGCCCGCTCGGTCGTCGCCCACGGGTTGCCGCGGACCGACGGCGTCCGCCCGCTCTTCCGCCTCCGGGCGCCGAAGGGCGGCTGGCGTTCGACGAAGAAGCCGTTCACCCTGGGCGGCGCGCTCGGCTATCGGGGCCGCGCCATCAACGAGCTCGTCCGCAAGATGCTGTAGGAAGGTCGACATGCCGTCACGCACGAGGAAGTTCCGGGGGCTCCGCACCCACGGCCGCGGGATCAAGGCCGGGCGGGGCGCGGGGAAGCAGGGCGGGCGAGGGAACGCGGGCCTCCACAAGTACAAGTTCAAGTCGATGCTGATCTACGCGCCCGACCACTTCGGGCGCCACGGCTTCGTCCGCCCGGATGCCGTCACGGAGCGCCCGACGGCGCTCAACGTCGGCGAGCTCGACGCGTTCGTCCCAATCCTCGAGGCCGCCGGCGCGCTCGCCCGGGACGGCGAGGCGTTCGTCGCCGACCTCTCGAAGGCCGGGGTCGACCGACTCCTCGGCGGGGGCCGGACCTCCCGCGCCTGGAAGGTCAAGGTCGCCTACGCCTCCCGCCACGCCCGAGAGAAGGTGACCGTCGTCACCCCGCCGCCGGCCGCTCCCGCCGCCGCTCCCCCCGCTCCGCCGAAGCGCGCCGGGTAGGGCCGCGCGAGCCCGGCTACAGCCCCTTCAGCAGATCGTCGATCGCGTGCGCCGCCGCCTCGAGCTCCTTCGCGGCGCTCCGGGCGGCCCGCTCGGCCGAGCCGCGCGGGTCCTTCGCCGCGCGCTCGGCCTGGTCGAGCATGCGTCGGGTGAGCTTCGCGCTCGCCCGGACGAGCTGCTGGGCTGCCTTCTTCGCCTCTCCGAGCGCTTCCTCTAGGGAGTCCTTCGGCATCGACCGCTCCGGGGGGGCCTACGCCCCGCGAACGGAAGGGCTGGGTCGACTTATCCGCTACGGGGCCGGCCGAGGGCGTGCCCGCACCTGGGGCCTAGCGTCGTGCCTCTCCTCCACGCCTGCTCCGCAAACCTCTGGGAACTTCCCCCTCGGGATCCACACCTCGACCTCGCTGAGACCCCGCCCGATCCGGGGTTCGGAGGGCCGCCGGGTGGTTCGAGGGCCCGTACGGCGCCGCTCCGGCGCCCCCTGTCCAAAGCTATATAACGCGCCCGCCGGCTGGCTTCGGGCCCGATGGCCGAAGAGGAGATCCCTCGCGACCCGCGGTGGGCGGTCCCGCTCGCGATCCTCGGCTTCCTGGTCGTTGCGCTCGTCTGGTTCTGGGACCGCCCGACGCTGATCGCCCTCATGCTGATCTCCGTCGGGATGTTCATCATCCTGGGCCTGATCTACCTCGGGCTCTCGTACGCGGGGACGAAGTCCCGGCTGTACGGGTTGAAGCCGGTCACGAGCCGGATGCCCGCGGTCGCCCAGCCGAAGGGCCACGTCCACTTCCGGACGAAGCTGTTCTGGACGGTCGGCGTCCTGCTGATGTACTTCCTCCTCGCGAACATCTACCTCTTCGGGGTCGACCAGTCGACCGTCATCGACCTGTTCGCCAGCTACCGGGCGATCCTCGCCGGCGCTCAGGGGACGCTCATGCATCTCGGGATCGGGCCGATCGTCACCGGCTCGATCATCATGCAGCTGTTCACGGGGGCGAAGATCATCGACCTGGACCTCACCGACGACGAGGACAAGGGGATGTACCAGGGGACCCAGAAGGTCCTCGTCGTCGCGATGATCTTCGTCGAGGCGATCCCCCAGGTCTT
>Ga0187772_10000197_pt1 | contig 25532 bp, 27 predicted proteins | sample 0116_SJ02_MP15_2_FD_133137 | JGI IMG/M metagenome (GOLD analysis project Ga0187772, IMG submission 133137) | Tropical peat soil microbial communities from peatlands in Department of Meta, Colombia - 0116_SJ02_MP15_20_MG | ecosystem: Environmental > Terrestrial > Soil > Wetlands > Peat | place... | reverse complement strand
GCCGTTGGAGGTGGGGTACGGCTTCCCTTCGCCGTCCATCCTCGCCATCCCCTGGGCCCTCACCTTGTGGCCCCCGTGCTCTCCAGTCACCGGGTACTGGTCGGGCTTCGAAAGGAAGTTCGGGTCTATCGGCGCTGACTTGTAGCCTACATCACGAGTCATGGTGCTGCGAAAAGCGTCCGTCTAGGTGGTTATAAGTCATGCGTCCTCGTCGAGGACCTCGAAGCTCCCGTCGTTCCCCAGCTTGTAGACTCTGATGGGCTTGAACGTGAAGATCCCCACCTCTGCCACTCCGGGCGTGGACCTGACCTTCATCTCCAGGTCCCGGGGGTTCGCCACTGGTTCGAAGAGTGTGTCGAGGATGAGGTTCCCGTTCTCCGTAAAGTAGGGGTACCCCTTCGGCATGAGCCTCTCCTCGGGGACGCCTCCGAGCATCGAGAGCTTCACCTTCGCGCTCTCGCGGGCCATGGGGAAAACCTCCACGGGGACCCTTACCCCGTTCTCGCAGAGGCGGTTCACGAACTTGTTCTCGGCCGCCACCACGGCTATGCTCTTTGCGCTCCCCATGACAACCTTCTCCCTGAGGAGCGCCCCCCCGCCCCCCTTTATCATGTTCAGCCCCCGGTCGACCTGGTCTGCCCCGTCTACCACGAGGTCCACCGACCCCCTGAAAGGCATCAGGTTGATTCCGCTTCGCGCGGCCACGATCTCGATCTGCGTCGACGTGGGGACCCCGCTGATGGATTTCGCCTTTGCCAGCACCAGTGGAGAAAGCTCCTCGAGTAGCGCAGCGACGGTAGAGCCGCTCCCAAGGCCGAGGGTGGTGTCAGGCCCGATGCTCTTCGAGAGCTCCTTGGCGACGCTTCTCAGAGCTTCTCTTGTTCGCTCCATCAGTTTTCCTGCTGTCTCTTTTCTATGTCTATCTGTTCCAGGCGGGCGAGCTCCCCCATAACGTCGTCCATGATCTCCTTTCTTCTCCTCTCGGACTCGGTCATCTCCGCCTTGGCCCGCTTCTCGACTACCTTCTCCAGCTCTGCGCCGCGTTCGACCTTGGGGGGGACCTCCTTCTTTGGCAGGGGAGGTGCGGCGGGCCCGAGCCTCTGCCTTGCGATTTCCAGCCTCGCCTCTATGTTCTGGATCTTCCCCTCGAAGAGACTTATCAGCTCGTTCCTCAGCGATTCGAGTTCCCCGACCTCCACAATCAGCTCGACGTCCTTCAGCTTGGACTGCAGGTCCCTGATCTGGTCGCTGTACCGCTTGGAGATCATCTCCCTCTCCTCCTGAGTGATCTTCCCCTCCGTCTCCGCCTCGTAGAGCTTCATCATCGCCGAGGACAGCAGGTCCCTCTCTACCATAATGGTCCGCATCTCCCTCCTGGACCTCTCCAGGTCTGATGTGGTCACAGTCGTCTCCGTGGGCCTTGATCCCGGCTCGGTTCTTGCGACAACCACTTTCTCAGGTTTTCCCCGAGGGTAGAAGACGAACCGATCAACTATGACCCCAGCCACGACCCCCGCAATCGCCGCGACCACACCGGTGAGAAGGTCGACCATGCAGGTTATTCCTTGCCTCGTGTGCCAGAGCCTTCGGTATAAAAGTAGATTACCGGCAGCGGTGCGAAGGAGACAGAGGATGCCTAATCAGCTGGGGGGCGGAGAGATCATTACTATGTTGTCTCCCCTTACTATGAGCGTCCCGAGCGAGGTGGAAGTCCCGTCCTCAGCCACCTCCTCTGCCTTCTCGAGAGAGAGGTTCATGTGCTGGTCGAAGCCCTGAAGGTTCCCCCTGATGACCTTCCCCCCCTTCAGCTTGATGAGGACAACCTTCCCGACGCTCTCGTCGAGGACCTTGACAGCCATGTCTACTGACAAGTATTATCCTTGAGCCGGCCTCTCGAATTGATTTATTTAAGGTGTAATCTCTCGCGGGCTAGTTGAAGAAGTGGGTCCTGTCTCGTCGGGATTCAGCGGAGACGATATCCAAGATTGAGTCTTTCTTGGGCTTGACCCTCAACCTGCCGAAGTCCGCCCAGGCGCAGTGCTCGGAGCCGGGTGAGGGAGCAGTCTTCGTGGCGCTTGACGGCTTCGAGTTCGTTCAGACCGGGGAGACTTACTTCCCATACCTCGGGTCTCAGGCGACCCTGGCCCTCTTTCCGCAGGCATTCGTCGACGAAGGTGCGATCAGGTTCCTTCTGAACGGTGCAGACGTTATGCGGCCGGGCATGAGGAAGTTTGACGACTGGGGGCCAGCCGGGAAAATGCTCGTCGTGCGCGAGGAGAAGAAGGGGAGGGCAATAGCGGTGGGCACTTCGAAAGTGTCATGCGCGGAGGCTCAGGGAATGACCAGGGGCGGGTGCATCAGGAACGTGCATCACCTTGGGGACAAGTACTGGAACATGCACAAGTCCCTCTAGGCGCGGTTAGTTTCGCGGAACCCTCCCTTTATATGCTGAGAACGAAATTTGCCGGTTCTGAACAATTCTCTACAACTCTGTCTAACAAAATCAGTCGTATCATAGAATTGCGGAGGCGCCCTACGCTTAATAATGGGCAGAGGCCAAAGGAGGAACAGCAAAGATTGTCTGGAGTAATGCAGGAGCGGAAGTTGGAAGGCAAGAGCAAAGAAATCCTGCTCAAGGCGCTCGCACTAAGGAGCATAGAGGACATCCCCAAGATTCAGGAGGATGTCACCAACAAGACGATAGTGATCCTGAAGGTCACCCCTCTCGCCCAGAAGAGCCTCGAGGAGCTGAAGTCTTCAGTGGAGCAGCTCTACGAGTTCGCCACATCTGTCGGCGGGGACATCGCCAGGCTGGGGGACGAAAGGGTCGTGATCACTCCGCCGGGCGTGAAGATCTGGCGCGGGCTGCAGTAGGTTCTGATCCCTTTTAGTAGATTCTTCCTGATGTCGAATATGACATCGACAGAGAGGTAGGCCAGGGTTGAACCGGGTGTCCTGGCGGGGCCGGACAGAACGGGCTGTACGCTAGTAGACCCTTATCGCTTCCTGGACCGCCGGATGGATCGCTGGAATCCGGTATATTCTTTGAATCGCGTACGCCAGGTTCTCTGTCTTCCGCTTCTCCCCGTGGTTGACCAGTACAAGCTGAAGCTTCGGCCTCACCTTCCCAACGAAGCGTATGATCTGGTTGTAGTCGCTGTGCCCGCTGAACCCCTCTATCTTCTGGACGGCTGCCTTGACGTCCACGATCTTGATCTTCCCGTTGGTATCCATGAGGCTAGCCTGGCTGCCTCCGTCCAGAATCCTCCTGCCGATGGTCCCCTGGACCTGGTACGAAACGAACAGGATCTTGTTCTTCTCGGAGGGCGCGAGGTGCTCGAAGTAGTCGAGGACTGGGCCGCCTTCCAGCATCCCCGAAGTCGCCATTATGATTGCCGGCCCTTCACGGTACGCCTCCTCCCTGTCGGTCGGGTGCTCCACCTCCGTGAAGTACTCCGACTTGAACGGGTTAATCCCCTCGTCAAGTATCTTGCTCCTCAGCTCCCTGGAGAGGTATTCCGCGTAGGAAACGTGAATTGCGGTCGCCTCGGAAATCATTCCCTCGGTGAACACCGGCGCCTCGACAAGGACCTTGTTCCTCATGTACTGGTCGATGACGAGGAGGATCTCCTGGGCTCTTCCCACAGCTGGTATCGGTATGAGCACCTTGCCACCGTCCTTGAGAATCCCGTTGATGGCGTTGACGAAGTTCATCTCCACCTCCTCCCTGACCGGCATGATGTCCTCCTTCGCTCCGTAGGTGCTCTCGGTGATCAGAGTCTCGACCCTCGGATAGTTCCACGTCGCGGAGTCGAACAGTTGCGTCCTCCCATACTTGTAGTCCCCTGTGTATACGATGTTGTGGGCCCCCTCCCCGACGTGGAGGTGGACCGTGGCCGAGCCTAGGATGTGCCCAGCGTTGTTGAACACGAGCTTGATGTCTGGGGAGATGTCCGTCACCATCCCGTAAGGAAGCGTGATGGCGTGCTGGATCACGTCCCTGATGTCCTTCTGGTCGTACACCAGCCTCCCTCCTTCGATCTGGGCGATCTTCACGAAGTCGTTCTGCAGGAGCGTCATCAGGGGGAGGGTAGGCTCGGTGCAATACACGGGCCCGTCGTAGCCGTACTTGTACATGGCGGGCAGGAAACCCATGTGGTCGAGATGAGAGTGGCTGATCACAATTGCGTCTATGTCTCTGGGCCCGATGTCGGCCCAGTCGAGCCTCGGGTAGGCGTCCCAGGTGTTTCTTGAGCCCGGGTGTATCCCGCAGTCGAGCATCACCTTGCTCTCGGCGGTTTCCACGAGGATGCACGACCTCCCGACCTCCTGGAAGGCGCCCAGCGTCTTTATCGTGACGTGCTCCTCGGCCGCCATCCTCGGTCTGAATATCGCCTCCCCCAGCTCTCTGAGGAACTTCTCCCTGGCGTCGCTTCCTGTCTTCAGGGCGTAGTACACGTTCTGGATTGCGGTCGACTTGATGTGGGGCGCTTTCCTGACCTTGATCTTCCATCCAGTCTCGTCCATGGCTGCCCCCAGGTCGAAGCCCGCCTCCTGGGATAGGAGCCTGGGGGTCTCAGCCTCGACGGTTATCTCTCCGAGGGCGTCGTCGAAGAAATAGTTTGAGACTCCCGCCTCGGGCGGGAATGTTCTCTCAAGGGCGGCCCGTGCCTCGTTCTCTGGCTTCCGGATGGACTTCTCCGTCCTTGTGACCACCCTCTTCTTCAGCGAGTTCACGATTTCCGATATCACGTAGCTGTTCTTGTGGAGGTATGCGGGGTTCCTTGTGTAGAGCGCAATCCTCGGCCCTTCGTACTCGATTCTTGTGATTTGAGCCTCCGCTGGGATATTGTTCAGAATGGCGCCCATCAGGCTCGCGCCGTTTGCTTTCTGTTCCAAGTCTAATTTTCAGTTTTGAACTGGGCTAGGAGCTTGCCCTTCTCCTGCTCGGAGAGTTCCCGGAACCCCTGCTTGTCCAGTATTGCCACGTCGAAGTGATCGCCCGTGGCCACGTTTCGCCGCGTCGCTGCTATTATCGCCTTCGCCGCCAGCGGATAGGCCTTCGTCGTGGTCATCCCCTCCTCAAACTCTTCCTCCAGGATTCCATAGGCGACGGGGGAACCGCTCCCTGTCGCGATCACCTTCTCCTGGTTCATCGACCCGAAGAAGTCAACGTTGAACAGCGCCCCCCCGCTGTTGTCCACCCCTCCGACGAGTACGTCCGCCACGAAGGGATAGAGGCGTGAAGAGAAGAGCATGTTCGATACCACCTGGGCCGCCGACTTGACAGGCATCCGGCGTCCCTTCTCAATCCTGTACAGGTTGGCGTAGTACTTCAGGGTGTCGACGACGTTCTGGGCGTCGGCCACCCCTCCTGAGATTGTCATGGCGATATTGTCGTCGATCTTGAGGAGCTTCTTCCCCCTCTTGTGGGCGATGAAACCTCCCGCCGTGACCCTGGTGTCGGTCGCGAGGACCACGCCGTCAGTGCATACAAGGCCTACGGTAGTTGTCCCATGGTACACGGCAGACCCCACCGTTTTCCCTCCCGCACGATTGAAATCTCTTGACATTAGGTTTCGCAGACCTCCTCAGAACGGACAAAAACAGCGTGTGCCACTTAGTTATTTAATCTTTCGAGCCTTTCACGTATGTCTGGCCGATGTAGGCGAACCCCCGCAGTGGCCTTAAATCACAACCAGTCGGCCTCGCCTCACGTGGACCCCGGCTATCATCTGATGGAACTCCCCACCAAGGTGCTCATCGGCGAAGGGGTCATCTCGAAGCTCGGCGATTTCGTCAAGGACTCGGCTGCGGGAGGGGGGGTCGTCGTCGCTTCCGGGTCGAAGGTCACTTCCAAAGTAAGGAGGGCAGTGGAGGCGGCACTCCCCCGAGAGCCCATCTGGGTGGAGGTGGACGCCGCGGACATCAGGAACGTTGACAGGGTCATGGTGGCGGCTGCGAGCACCAGGTGCATCATCGGGGTAGGAGGGGGGAAGAGTGTCGACGTCGGGAAGCTGGCCGCATTCAAGCTCCACCTTCCATTCTACTCGGTCCCGACAAGCGCCTCCCACGACGGGATTTCCAGCCCGTTCGCCTCCCTCAAGGGACTGGACAGGCCCTACTCGCTCATGGCCAAGCCCCCATTGGGGATACTGGCGGACATAGATGTGATAGCCTCCGCCCCGAGGCGACTGCTCGCCTCCGGCTGCGGAGACCTGGTTTCGAAGCTGACGGCTGTCAAAGACTGGGAGCTGGCCCACAGGGTCACTGGCGAATACTACGGCAGCTACTCCGCCAGCCTCGCGCTCATGAGCGCAAATACCGTACTAGATCGTTCGAGGATGCTTGGGAGCTTCGACAAGGAGAGCGTCAGAGAACTGGTGGAGGGTCTGATAAGCACAGGGGTGGCGGCCGGCATAGCGGGGAGTTCCCGCCCCTGCTCAGGCTCGGAGCATCTCTTCTCCCACTACCTGGACGTGCTCGCACCCGAGTCTGGGCTCCACGGCGAGAAGTGCGGCATGGGCACCATCATGATGGCGAAGCTCCACGGAATCGACTGGAGGCGGGTGCGACTGGCCCTGAAGAACGTGGGGGCACCCGTCGAGGCATCCCAGATTGGAATCGGCGATTCGATGGTGATCGAGGCTCTGACGAAGGCAAGCACCATCCGTCCCGACAGGTACACGATCCTTTCGAAGAGGAAGCTTACTAGGAGAAGCGCTACCCTTCTGGCGAAATCGACGGGCGTTATCTAGGCCGTTTGCGGCGGGGCTGCCGTCTTCTTCTTCCGAGTCTTCCGCGTCGGCGCGGCCTCCTTTGGCTCCTCCTTCGGCTTTTCGGCCTTCGGTTCCTCCTTCTTGGGTTGAGGCTTCTGGTTAACGAACCTCTCCAGGAATGTCAGGGAGGCCAGACTCGGGACGAACTTGAAAACGTCGTTGGCTATTCCCCTCTTGATTATCTGCAGGCCCTCCACCAAGAAGAGGTCCTCCGGGATCGTCACCGTCAGCGCCCCGTTAGCGAGCTCTATGGATGTCTTGCTCCCCTCCCCCGCGAGCCTCCTGTCGACGAGGGCCCTCACCTTGTCCTCGTCCGTGTCGACCGTCCTCAACACCTGGAAGTCGTAGGTTATCGACTTCCCTGCGAGCCTGTGGTTGAAGTCCACCTGGGCCCTTCCTGACCCGATGAACCTCACGATCCCTATACGGTTATCAATTTCTACCGAGTCTCCGACGGACAGCTCGTGCTCCCTCTCTCCGAATTTTCGGAGGGGCATCATGCGGAGCTGGGTCGGGTCCCTTGCCCCGAAGGCCTTCTCGGGAGGGAGTTCGATTTCTTTTCTTTCTCCTACAGAGAGCTTGGCGACCTCCGCGTCGAGGCCGGAAATAAGCCACCCCTCCCCCACGGCCACAAGCCTTGGCTCGTACTTCCTGGACTCCTCGTAGATTTTGAGCTTCTTCGCATCTTCCTCGATTGTGGATTCGATACCTTCGCCTGTATCCTTGACCCGGGCGGAGTAATTGGCAAAGATCAGGGTCCCTTTCTCAAAAGTCATTGGACTCGACCAGCCCCGTTATTGGGTTTATAGCCTTTGGTTCTGTCGGCTTGGCTGGGGTAACCAGCCACCCGCCTTCAGGGCTTCTGCTCGGAGGATTACCGGAGTCGTCGGATTCCCCTTCACGGCTTCGTCTGTGCCCTGCGCTCCTGGGCGAACCTCACCCAGACATGGTATCTTTCCGCGACGCTCTATGTTCATCGCCGCATTGAGGTCGCGGTCGAGAATGGCACCACAAGATGGGCATCGCCATTCTCTGTCCGTAATCTTGAGCTTCCGATTGACGTAGTGACATAGGTGGCATGTCTGCGAGGTGTACGCTGCGCTCACGAACTCGACCGGAACTCCCTCCCAGTTTGCCTTGTAAACTATAAACGCCTGGAGCACCCTGAATGGCCACTGGGCTATCCTCCGCCTCTTCGACTTCGGCTCCCAGTTGCCTTTCTCGTGCACGAACCTCACTCCTTTCAGCCTCTCTAGGACAATCGCCTGCCCTTTTTCCTTCGCTGTCTCCACGATCTCCTTCGCCTTCCTGTGCAGGACCTGCCTAACCCTATCCTTCTCCCTGCTTTCGGTGGCGAACTTATTCTTCAGCCTGCGGTCATTGGGGTACCTCCGATAGAAGTCTCTTCTTCTGACTCCATACATGGTGTGCAGCCTCGCCACCTCTGAGAAGTCGTACCTCGACCCGTCAGAGAGAGCGGCAGACTTCTCATTCAAATCAATCCCGATCCTGCACAGGGGCTGGAATGGACTGGGTGACCTGGTGAAAGAGATGATAACTGCGGAGTCGGTAAGCGTTACTGATCCTCTCCTTAGGGTTTCGTCTAACAGGAATGAACGCTGATATCCCCCGTACTGGAGCGGAATCAGAACCCTTTCCCCTCTCTTGAAGGGGAGGGAGAGGATGGAGTAGTTTAGCGAGTAGTTTCGTGAATCCATCTTCATCATCAGCCTCTTCACGAATGGTTTCCTGTGCCACCTTCTGTGCTTCTTTACAATCGACCATGCAACTTCAGCCACCGGGTAAGGGAAGCGTGACACGACGCCGTATCTATCCTGGAGCTCCTTGTACAACCTGTCCCTGACCTTCAGCCTGCCGTGAAGATCTTCTTTCAGGCAGATTCTGATTGCGTCGTTCACCATATCTCTGAACGTCTCCAGTAGCTCTCGGCTTTGGCAAGTGGGCTTGTAGCTGAATCTTACCGCTTTGACCCCCCTTACGAGGTCCAAGGCTCAGGTCTGAACCGCGCCAGCCTTTCGTATATAGCGAAATGACGGAATAAAGATTCTTAGAGAGGGAGGGTTCAGCGAAAGTGTTCACGTTGCTTAGTGTGCCGCTAAGCTGATGAAGCTTGGGTTTTCACGAGTTTCGGAAGGTGGCCATTGTTTCACCTATGGCCTTCAACGTCCTGTTGACGATGCTCTCGCTGATCTGCCCCATGCAGCCGACCCTGAACACCTTCCCCTTGAAGGGACCGAAGCCTCCGGCGATTACCACGCCCTTGTCCCGGGCCAGGGCCTTTCTGAACTTGGAATCGTCCACCGCCTGGGGGTAGTAGGAAGCGACCACCGTCTTCGACCTGACCGCCTTCTCGGCCACCGGACCGAGGCCCTGCTTTGCTAGCCCGTCGTACAGGAGCGCCGACATCCTGTCGTGCCGCTGGACTCTGTTCGCCAGCCCTTCCTCAAGAAGCTCCTTCAGCGCCTCGTCAAGGGCGTAGAAGAGCGGGAGCGCCGGTGTGAAAGGAGTCTCCCCGTTGGCCCCGTACTCCAGATACCTCGGAATCTCGAAGTACCTTGTTTTCGGAGGCGACCCCTTCAGGTAGTCAACCACCCGCTGGCCGACCGAAAGAAGAGCCAGCCCCGGAGGGGCTGCTATGCACTTCTGGCTACCGGTTATGCACATATCGACGCCCCATTCGTCCACGGGTATGGCATAGCCGCCGAGACTGGAGATGGCGTCTATGACAGCGAAAGCTCCGTGGTCTCTCGCCAGCTCCGTCGCTTCCCTCACGTAGGGGGCAGTCACGCCCGTGCTCGTTTCATTGTGAACAAGAAAGAGGGCTTTGAACCTCCCCTGGGCCTCCATGGCCGCCGAGACCTGTTCTAGGCTGGGGACCTTCCCGAACTCGGAGTTCACCCGGACTGCCTTCCCCCCGGCCAGCTCAACCGTCTCTGCGAGACGGGTGCTGAACTCCCCGAAGACAGGCACGATGGCCACGTCCCCCGGTCTGACAATGTTCCAGACAGCAGCCTCGACGCCCCCTGTTCCTGATGACGAGAGCACGAGCACCTCGCCTTCGGTCTGGAAAAGGTGCCTCTCCTTCTCGAGTATCCCCTTGTAAAACTCTCTGAACGTATCCCCCCTGTGGTTGATTATCGGGCCGAGCATGGCGCGCATGACCCGCTCCGAAACGTTTGTCGGCCCCGGCAGCATTATGAGCTTCTGCTGGCTAGACATGTTCGCTACCCTTCAAGTCCTTGCGCATAAGGGCTCCCACCCGCTCCACGCCCCCGAACTTCTTCACCAGTTTTGAAACCTGCTCAGGCACGAGGCTCTCCCAGTCCTTCCTTTCTAAAATCCTATCCCTAACGTTGGTGGCCGAGTACTTGCTCCTGTCCAGGTAGGGGACGGCTTCGACGTCTATCCCCTCCCCCTTGAAGAGGAGAAAGGTGAGGGCATCGTTGGTAAACACGACGTCGAACTGCGGCACCATCGACTCCACCGTTGAGACCCAGAGCGAATGGGAATCGGCGTCCGCGATGGGGATCGCCATCCACTTGGCGGGGTCCACCCTGTTGCCGTCCAGGGCGCTCTTGATCATGGCTATGCGCTCTGCAGCAGTGAACGGGTTGTCTCTCTCGTGGCTCCTCTGGGCCGACCCGACCACGATGTAGAGATAGTCGACCTGTTTCAGCGCGTACCTCACCGCCTCCAGGTGGCCCAAATGGAATGGCTGGAACCGGCCGACGAGAAGACCGACTCTCATGCCGTTCTCGGGCCGCGGCGCTTCTGGGCCTATTTAAGAGAGCACGCCTCACCGCTTTATCACCCCTGTTTTTCACGCCCAGTCGTGGACTTCGTTCAGGTGGACGGCTCCAAGGGGGAAGGGGGCGGGCAAATCCTGCGGACGGCCGTTGCCTTCTCGGCCATCCAGGGCCGGGCTGTCCGAATCTACAGGATACGCGCCGGGAGAGAAGTGCCTGGTCTCAAGCGGCAACACATCTCCGCCCTACAGGTCATCACGAAGGTCTTCGGGGGTGAACTGGAAGGCGCCACGGAGGGTTCGTCTGAGGTCACTTTCGTACCCGGGAGGCGTCGGCTGGATTCTCTCACTCTGGACATGGGGACCGCGGCGAGTATCACCCTGGTCCTGCAGGCCGTGGTTCCGGCAGTAGCATTGACCGGCTCACAGCTGAATCTGGAGCTCGTCGGCGGGACTGATGTCCCATGGAGCCCCACCTACGACTATTTCGAGCGCGTCGTTCGAGACGCCTACGCCAGAATCGGAATTGGCTTCACAATTGCCGCCCGAAAGAGGGGGTATTACCCACGCGGGGGCGGGAAGGTTTCGGCTACAATAGTTCCCTGCGCGGAGCCCAGACCACTTGAACTTACCGATGGGCGGGACGTACGGGACGTCCTGCTTGTCAGCAGGTGCGGCAGGCTGCCAAGACACGTGGCGGAACGACAGCTCGCCTCGGCGAAGGCGGAGGTGGTAAGGGCGGGCTTCGGCGTCTCCTCGACAGAACTGTCCGAGGAGCAGACGGACTCTCCGGGCTCGTCTCTGCTTGCCTACCACGTGAGCCCTTCCAAATGCATCGGGGCTGACTGCATAGGGGCGAAGGGGAAGCCGGCCGAGGAAGTGGGGAGAGAGGCGGCCTCACTGTTCATCGCCGCAGCTCGATCGGGCGCATGCCTCGATCCCAACCTGGCGGACATGGTCCTTCCACTTTTGTCGCTGGCTCGAAAGGCGTCGCGTGTTGCGGTCCCAAAGGTAACTTCCCATTTGTTGTCGGGGCTCGAATTGGCCAGCCAGTTCACCGGGTGCAGGTGGTCGGTAGATGAGGGCGAAGGGAAATCCACTGTCACCGTTTCACCGAGCACGGACTGTTGAGAAAGGTTCGGGCACAACGTCTAAAAGGGCGGGCCTGCGCGGGCCGCCTGAATTTTCAATGGCTTATGAGCAGTATATGCCTGGGGCCACCGCCGTAGGCATCGCCTACAAGGACGGCGTCGTTCTTGGAGCGGAGCGCCGTATCACCCTGGGCAACTTCGTAAGGAGCAAGTCGGGGAAGAAGGTCTTCCGCGTCACAGACAGCGTCGGCGCGGTCTGTGCTGGCATGGTGGCAGACATGCAGAACCTCGTGAGGGAGGTTTCCGTATACTCCAAGCTGAAAGAACTGGAGACGAGGAAGACGCTGAAGCCAAACTCTGTGGCAAAACTGATGTCTACTCTCATGTTCCAGAACAGGTACGCTCCCCTCCTAACGCAGGTGATACTCGGGGGGATGGGGGACAAGCCCGTGGTCTACGTGCTCGACCCACTGGGGAGCGTCATCTCAGACCAGTACGCCACTGTGGGCACGGGGGAGGAGACGGCCATAGGCGTGGTGGAGGCGGGATACAGCCCGACAATGACACAGAAGGAGGCTCGCGACCTCGCAGTTTCGGCGATAAAGGCTGCAATATCGAGGGACGCTATGAGCGGCAACGGCATCGACATACTGACCATCGACGAATCGGGCATCAAAGAAGAAGGAGTAGACCTCTAGGAGAGTTCGGGCGTGTGGACATACGAGGGAATCAAGATCCACTGGCTCGGGCATGACTCGTTCGTCCTGCAGGGGTCCAAGACGGTCATACTCGACCCCTTCAAGGCCAAGGGGAACTACAAGGCCGACCTGCTTCTGATATCCCACGAGCACTATGACCATCTAAGCGACGAAGACATCAAGAGGTTCAGCACTCCGGCCACAACCCTAGTTGCAGCGAAAATGTGCGAAGAACCTCTGAAGAAGTACCACAACGAGAAGAAGTTCATCGCCCCTGGTTCGAAGATAGAGGTCAAGGGCGTGGTGATTGAGGCGGTCCCGGCCTATAACATCAACAAGTTCAGGGAGCCAGGGAAGGTGTTCCACCCCAAGGCGGACGAGAAAAACGGGTACGTAGTGACGCTGGACGGCGTAAGGTTCTACCACGCAGGCGACAGCGACGCCACCCCTGAGATGAAGGCACTGGACGTAGATGTGGCGTTCCTCCCCGTCTCAGGGATCTACGTAATGACTCCCGAGGAGGCTGCAGAGGCGGCCAAAGCAATGAAAGCGAAGGTCGTAATCCCCATGCACATCGAGTCGGGCATCGGTACGTTGGCTGACGCCGAGAAGTTCAAGATGATAGGCTCTAGGCTCTGCGCGGGGCAGAACAAGGAAATCAGAATTCTAGAGAAAGAATAATCAAAACACAAACTACCAAGGCTGGACGGAGACGCACTCAGAAGCCTCAGAGTTCCACCGTTCAGCCACGAATACGAGATTCTAAGCCAGGACAAAGCCGAACACCTCTGCTGGCAGACCTCACGAAATCGAACAAGCTACTACCTGAACATCAGGAAACTAAAGGAACAACTGGTCAACTCGACGCTGCTCCTCGGTGTCAAGACTCAGACTTAACAATTCTCTTCCTTCCCCCGGTTTCATATCGCCCACCTCGTCCTACAAGCAAATAAGCCGATTCGAAAGAAGGTACTTGACATTCATCATTTGCAAGGCATTCGGAATCTCGGCGGTTGGGACAGGCCTCTCAGCTTCATGAAGGGCTTCTTCGCCCCATTCGAGGCCGGGAACCGTTTGGCCTTCCACATGGCACGGGAGCACGAAGAGGTCTAGAACCCATGAGAGTCACCGCAGTGCTCTTCGTTCTGAGTACGTCCATAGCATCCCTATCACTAACGCAGTCCGTCATCTACGACATACCAAAGCGGTGGCCGGGGCTCGGCCAGCCCTTCGTGGGCTATATCAAGCAGTGGACTGACCTCTTGGCACGCTGGCTGAGGATGGGGCCAGATACGTTCGCCTATTGGCAGGGTGTCATAACGATCGTGACTTTCTCTGTGGCCTGCCTGTCCCTTTATGTTCTGGCCAGGAGCTCGGGGGCCCCTCATGCGGTTACGATTACGGCGCTGTTCTCTTCGGGTCTAGTCTCAGTCCACCAGTTCGCTCTGTATTTTCTCACTTACGACATCCAAAAAATGGTCGCGGACCTTCTTCCATCAGTCTCGAACATGGATGTCCTGTACTCATCGACCAGCGTCTTCGTGGCAGCGCTCATAATCCTCACCGAGGAGGTCGTCCTGAGCCAAAAGATGAGACACTAGACAAATAACAGAGTGCTTCGCATTCCGATTTATTCAAACGAAGCCGGAGCCTTTCCCGGCCCGGCACCAATCTCAGAAGAGGAGTTCCATTCGCAGCCCAGATTTGTGAACGCAATTCAGAGGAACTCGCCGAGGGATACAACACGGCAGGTGTCGTCATAATCTCCCACCCTCCCACCAGCGACGGGACCACAACCACCTGCTCTCTACTTCTGCGCCTCCCGTAGCCACTGCGAGCAAAAAATGCCAGCTATTCCCGTGACTAGTAGAACAGGTAAGTCTCAACAACCAACCGATACCACGGTTGTGGCTGGGGCCCTACTCGGGAACGCTCTCTGAAGCCAGCTTCCCGTTTTCCAGTTTCACGAAAAGGAACCTGTTATCTGCGAAGACGAGTGTCAGCTCGTTCTCCTTCTCTTCGACCGTGAGCAGCGCCTTACCTACGATTCCGTCGAACTTTGCCATGGTTGTTTCCTGGCCGCCCGTGTTCGTATTTTTGTGTTACCAGGTCAGCCCTTCAGGTACTTGGTCAACTCGTCCGTCTTTGACTCCGGGCGGGCGTCTTCCACAGGCGATCCTGTCGAAGCCCTTATCATCTCGCGGATTACCTCGTCGATGCTCCGGCTTCTACGCCGGGCCTTCAGGAACTTGAGTGCCCGGTGGGTATCGTCGTGGACCTTTACCGACTTTGTCATCTATTCTCCATTCGCTCTTCTAATGCCCAAATCGATGTCATTTCTTACGTCTGGGACCTCCCGCAGCTAGGGCACCAACGCTCCTCGGCCGACTTCGGGGCTCCGCAGAACTTGCATGCCGTCCCATAACCGGACGCGCCCGACTCCGTGGCAGTCTCGCCCTTGACCACAACGTGCTCCGATATCCCTGTTACCTTCGAAAGCGCAATCTGAGAGGACTTCCCGTCCGCCCCTTGCACGAGGAACGTCACCCCCCCGTCCAAGTCGAACATGACGTCGCTCACCTTCCCCTTCACGGCGCCAGAGGTCTCGATGACCGTCTTCCCGACCACGTCCTCTTTCTTGAAGGACCTCATGTCTATCTCTTCCAGGCCAGCCTTTGGATAAAGCTACCGCCCAGGTCCGAGGTTTGACTCAGTTTCGTCGTGGGCTCATCATCTGCCGGAAGCCTACTCCGGACTGACTGGGGCGGCGTTCATAATACGCATAGGGCAGTCTATACTCGTTCATGTCGTGGTCAGAGTAGAGTGTCCTCATCTCGGCCTTCGTTATCTAGATAGCGCGTGGGCGCCCTTCATTTCCACTTGGTGAGTATCTGCTCTCTTTGAAAGATAGACGTGCTGACGCGGAACATGGCCACGTCAAGGACGGCGATCACACCTGCCAAAATCAGAAGAGTGCTGGTATCGAGCGTGATCGCGCCTAATTCGCTAGCCAGGTAGATGCCTATGAACGGGAGAAACATGAGACCGCCAAGCTGGCTCGCAGAACGCACGTCACTGACCCTTGAGGACGTGATGATGTTCAATTCGATGCTTAGGAGAAGGGCGAGCGGGGCCAGCAGAAGGATAATCCCCATGTCCCAGTTCGGGTAGTAAAGGTACCCCAGCTTGCCGTAGGTGACACTGTCAGTAAGCGCCATGTATATTGTGGCGCCCGCGTAGGTTGCGATGATGGCGGGTATGAATACGGCGATGCTCTTCCCGAGCAGAATCTCCCCGTCGGTGGTCGGGGTCGCCAGGAGGCGCTCTAGGCTCTTCTCGAGCTTCTCCCCGACTATGCTGTAGGAGGCTATTGGGGCGGGAATGATGGCGGGGATGATTACGAAAAACCACTCGAACGAGTGTAGCAGACCCGGGATTTCCGGTCCTGTTATTCCACCACTGCTTCTTCCGCCATACTCGATAACCAACGGGAAGAGGACGGAAAGCAGCAGGGGGAGGAGAATCAGCGTGTAGAGCACCGTCCTCTTCCGAATGAATATCTTGATGTCCTTGAGGGCGATAATCCACGAGTGTCTTAGATTCATAGCTTCTCCCTCTCCCTCACGAGCTTCAGATAGGCGTCCTCCAGCGTGGAGCCGACCACGTTGACCGACTGAATACGGCCTCCCGCCCGGAACACCGCGTCGAGGATTGTGGCGTTGTCCTTCCCAGGGTCTGCCGCGCCGATTGTTAGTTTGTTGCCCTCCGCGGACACGTCCCCTAGCCCGAGTTTCTTCACTGCGTCCAGAACGGCAGCGTTCAACTGCTCCAGCTGGATCACCGTCACCTTCCCTCGCACCGACCGCTCCAGTTCCTCCGGCGTGCCCATCGCCCTCAACGTCGTGTTCAGTATCGCGATTCTGTCGCAGATTCTCTGAGCCTCGTCTAGGTTGTGAGTATTGAGGAAGATTGTCTTCTTCTGTTTCTTCAGGTCGAGAATGAAATCCCTTACTGTTTTTGCTGCCTCGGGGTCCAGGTTCGCTGTGGGCTCGTCCATGAAAAGTATCTGTGGGTCATGGACGAGAGCTAGGGCTATCGCGAGCTTCTGTTTCATTCCTTTGGAGAACGTTGCAACAGGAACATCCTTCTTTTCCCAGAGCTCAAGCATCTTGAGGAGGGCTGCGATGCTCTCCTTCCTCTGAGAGTCTGTTCGGTCGTAGAGCTTCCCGTAGAAGTCCAGATTGTCGTAGGCCGTCAGGCCCTCGTAGAGGCCGACGTTTTCAGGGACCAACCCAATGAGTCTTCTGATTTTTAGTGAATCCGCGCCGTTCCCCACTTCGTATCCTGCAATCTTGGCTGTCCCGCTTGTCTTGGATATCAAACAGCAGAGCATCCTCACCGTGGTGGTCTTACCGGCGCCGTTGGGCCCCAAGAATCCAAAGACCTCCCCTTCCTCTACACGGAAGGTCACCCCATCCACGGCTGTCATGCCATCGAACTTCTTGGTGAGGTTCTCCGTCTCAATCAAGTCGTATCAAGTCGTTTGTCTCGTCTCAAGTCTAGATAAACATCTCTCGGCGAAGAGAAGGGACACGGGTTGTCTCCTAAGCGGGGACCAGTCCTCCGTTTCGCGGTTGAAAAGGTGGCGGGGGTAAACACTTCGGTGCTATCCCCCGAACCAAGAAGCGCGGGCGGACCGCGGCTCCCTTTCTGCCAAGCAAGGGCAGCCTTTGTAGAGGATGTTCCAATGTGAGGCTTTGCCTAGTGGGTCGGCCTGTTGCTCACATTTGTGTTTCGAGTCTATGAAGCCCACCGCGATGGGTTGGTCCTTTGGTGAATAACTTGGTGATCTTCGGCATTTGGTCCTTTGGCCCTAGGCTTTTCAAGGACGCAAGAAATAGCGAGGCTTAAACATGAGGCTAGGTAAAGGTCGTTCGGGATGATGACCTCGCGACGATACTGATAGGCATGAGGATAACGCCGTCCCAGTCTGACCAATAGAGGAATAATAAGCGCGGATAGTAATTCCGCGCTTCAGCAAGTTGGAGCGCTATCGTCTTGATTGCGTCGTGAAATACCTCGATTGTCTCCAGGAGCACGTAACATCTGTCGTTGGTTTAGGCTCGATTATTTCGTCCGTGTGAGCGCATTCTTCTTGTCGTGGTTCGGGATTTAGCCTGCAATTTTAGGTTTATTTGCGGAACCCGAGCCTGCCGGGGCCGTGGGGTTCCTAGACGGCGTCAAGGTGGTCGACGCCACCCGCCTTCTCCCTGGAGGGTTCTGTACCATGCTCCTCTCCGACTTAGGGGCTGAGGTCATCAAGGTCGAGCAGCCGGGGCTCGGCGACTACATGCGAGCCACCCCTCCCACCAAGGACGGGAAGAGCCCGGTGCATTCGACCGTGAACAGGAACAAGCTGAGCATAGGGATCGACCTGAAGGTTCCTCATGGGAAGGAAGTCATGCGACGCCTTCTGAAGAAGGCTGACGTTTTCATCGAGGGCTTCAGGCCCGGCGCCATGTCCCGCCTCGGGTTCTCCTTCTCTGAGGTGAAGAGGATTAACCCGCACATCGTGTACTGCTCTATCTCCGCCTATGGGCAGAAGAGCAGGCTGAGTTCAATGCCTGGCCACGACATAAACTTCCAGGCCATGGCCGGGACGTTGGGCTACTCGCCGGGACCAGAAGTCCCGCTTCTCCAGCTCAGTGACATGACCTCTGGAATGTACGCGGCACTGGCCATCGTAGGAGCGCTTGCGGGCCGGAGGAAGGCGGTGCACATCGACGTTTCCATAGTCGCTTCTCTCCTTTCGTGGATGGTTCTCCCTGCATCCGCCTATCTTGCCACCGGCCGCCCGCCAAAGGAGGGGCACAGCCTTATCTTCGGTTCGACCCCCTACTACAACCTGTACGAGACGTCCGATGGAAAGCACATGGCAGTGGCTGCCATCGAGGGAGAGTTCTGGAGGAACCTCGTCACCGTCCTCGGCGTCCCTGAACTTGAGCCCAAACGGTTCGGGACAACGAAGGAGAGGCGTGACGTCACGGCCGCTCTGACGCGCATCTTCGCAACGAAGAGCAGAGACGACTGGGCACGGTTCCTGATGCACAGGGACACCTGCGCCACGCCTGTCCTGACGGTAGAGGAAGCACTTACGAGCGACTGGGCCAAGGGCCTCTCCATGCTCGTCAGCCTCCCTGACGGGGAGACTCTCCTGAACGGTCCCGTGAGGTCGCGTCCTCCTACCCGGAGCCGGCCGTTCACCAGGGCCCCCTCTCTGGGTGAAGACACGTCTTTGATTATGAAGTCGCTGGGCTACTCCCGGAAGGAAGTTGCAGATTTCAGAACTTGGGGTGCGATTGAATGAACAACTCCCCTGCCTGCAAGGTAGGCTCCTAGGCGCGCTGTAGCAGGATAGCGAAGCCCTGGCCGCCGCCGACGCAAAGTGTCGCCATTCCATACTCCTTTCCTGTCGCCTGCAGCTCTCTCGCTAGGGTGCCGACTAGGCGAGCTCCCGACGCCCCGAGGGGGTGTCCGATGGATATCGCTCCACCATGGATGTTCACCCGTGCCGGGTCGAGCCCAAGCTCTCTTATGGCGTACAGGGGAACGACAGCGAACGCTTCGTTGATTTCCCAGAAGTCCACGTCGTCCACCGTTAGGCCCGCCTTTGCCAGTGCCTTTTGAGAGGAGGGGACCGGCCCCTTTCCCATCACACTCGGGTCCACTCCCGCCCAGCCCATGGAAGCGATCCTGGCCAACGGCTTGATGCCATGCTCGTCGAGCTTCGCTTTCGAAGCAAGCGCCACTGCCGAAGCCCCTGCGTTAAGAGGGGACGAGTTTCCGGGTGTTATGAGTCCTCCTGCCTTGAACGAGGGTTGAAGCTTAGCAAGCTGCTCCAATGTCGTGTCTTTCCTTATGCTCTGGTCTACGTCTATCACTTTCTCTCCGCCTTCGAACTCCACCTTCATTTCGAGGAGTTCCCCCTTGAACCAGCTTTCGTCAACGGACTTCGACGCCTTCATGTGGGACTCGTACGAATAGCGATCCATCTCCTCCCTTGGGCACGCCATCTCCTCGGCAAGCTTTTCGGCAGTCAGGCCCATGGAGTAGCCCACGCTCATCTGGTACTTCATGAACTCTGGCCGGGTCAGGAGCCTTGTGTTGGGGATGAGGGCCGGGTTGTTCGCCATCGGGATGTGAGTAAGGTGCTCCATCCCCCCAGCTATGACAACGTCTGAATTGCCAGTCATTATCTCCATGGCGCCGTCGGCGGTGGCGTTCATGGAAGAGGCGCACGCCCTGTCCAATGCGTGCGCCGGAACTGATACGGGGAGCCCGGCCAATAGCACCGGGTGCCTCCCCCCGTAGAGCCAGTTCTCTCCGGTCTGGAAGGCGCAACCTGTGATAACGTCCCCGACTTCCTCGGGCTTGAACGTCGTCCTGGCCAGGAGCTTCTTGATTAAGTGGCTGAGCGCCTGATCCATGCGGATCGAGTTGTAGACGTCCTTCTCCGGCTGGGTTGGCCTGGACCGGGAGAATGGGACTCGGATGTAGTCAGCGACATAGGCCTCCCTGAGCTCTGCCACTCGCTCTCACTTTCCCTTGAACTCGGGTTTCCTCTTCCCGAGCATGGCGGAGACTCCTTCCTTGAGGTCCGACGTGCCGTAGAGCACCCCCGCGGCCATCGCCTCCATATCGAGCCCCACATCAGAGGGGACCTCGCCTCCCTTGTTGATCAGTCTCTTGGCCATCATCACAGCCACGGGGGCCTGGGAGGAGGCGAGCTCAGAGGCCCACTTCAGAGCTGCCTCGTCGGGGTCTCCCGCGGTGACGAGCCTGTGGACCATGCCGATTTCGGAGGCCCTCTTCCCCTTGATTCTTTCGCTGGTCAGAATCATGGAGGAGGCGAGCGAAGTTCCGATCATCCGGGGGAGCCTCTGACTCCCTGACCAGGCAGGCACTAGCCCTATGCCGACCTCGGTAAAGCCCAATTCCACTCCTTCGGTGGCGATTCTGAGATCGCAGGAAAGGGCGAGCTCGAGCCCCCCGCCTAGAGTGTATCCTTTCATCACGGCCATCGTGATCTTTGGGATCTCGGTCAGCCTCCTGAATGTTCTCTCCCCCTTTCTGGTGAAGTCCATGAAGGCGACAGAGTTGCTGAAGTACTTCGATAGGTCTGCGCCGGCGCAGAAGACGCCCCCCTCTCCGGTCAAGACAACTACACGGACCTCCTGGTCCGTCCAGAGCTCAGTCAAGATCCTGTCAAGGCCGTCCATTACTTCTTCGTTGATCAGGTTGAGCCGTGGCCTGTTGAGCACGATTCTCGCAACTCCTCCCGCCAGCCTCTCAAGGCGGATGGGATCTGTGGTGGTCCCGGCTTCGTGAGTGGGCCTCGCTGGGGCTGCCATTACAGCCGCCGAAGCCGCTGCGGTCGTGAGTGGAGCGAGCCTGCCTTCGATGGCGTCCCGCATCCTCCCTTCTTCTATGGAGCGGGTCGGCGCGAAAATCTTGCAGTCAAACGTCTTGGAGAGGTCTTCCAGCTTCGCCTTCACCTCGGCATTGCTCAAATCCTTGGCTACGGAGATTGGGCCGAAGGGCCTGTTCATGCCAAGAGTCACCGCCTTTTCGACGTCATCAGGATGCGCGACTCCCTCTTCGACAAGCTTCACTGCTTCGTTGATCTCAGCCGCGAACATGTCCATCACGGAGACCTTCTCGGTCGGTTCTACCTTCGGTATCGCCGCTCTACCGCTTGACCAGTCGTAGAATCCCACGCCTGTCTTCTTTCCAAGCCGCTTCTCCTGAACCATCTTGGCAAAGGTCGTCGCCTTCCCATATTCGGGTGAGAGTGTCTTCGCGAAGTACGTCAACGATTCGGCCGGAATGTCGATTCCAACGAAATCGATGAGCTCGTAGGGCCCCATGGGAAGACCTTGGCTCTTGAACAGTGTGTCCACTTCGGGAGGCGAAGCAATCCCCCTGTCGGCTATCAGGCAGAAGAAGAGCATGTCGACTCCGTTTATCCTGTTGGCAATGAAGCCAGGGCTGTCCTTCAATACCTTGACAGGGGTCTTTCCAATTCTCGCACTAATGTTGGCGATCTCGTCGACCACCGCTGGGTCTGTCTTCTCGCCGGGGATCACCTCGACCAGCTTCATCGCCGTAGGAGGATTGAAGAAGTGCATTCCAACCACTTTCTCGGGCCTGGGAGTGGCTGCAGCGAGTTCGGAAATCCTGATGTTGGACGTGTTGGAAGCGAATATCGCGCTTTCAGGAGAATGCGAGGCTGCCTCGCTCAGAACCGATTTCTTCAACTGGAGGGACTCGGGGACCGCCTCCACTATCAGGTCAGCTACAGAAACAGCGGCGCCCAGATCCCCTGTATAGGTTATTCTGGAGAGGGTCGCATCGGCCTGCTCCCTGGTTACCTTCCCTCTTTCCACCCATCTCTGGAGACTGGCAGCGACCCTCTCTTTCGCCTTTGCCAGCATCTCCGGGTACTTGTCCTCGAGTACCACGCTGTACCCGTTCGAGGCGAAGAGTTGGGCTATGCCATGCCCCATGTCGCCTGCTCCGATTACGGTCACGTTCCTGATCTCCATGATCTCCAAGTATCTGCCCGGCTCCCCGTTCGCTTTACGTTTTGTGGGGCGGAGGGACACCGAAAAGTTGCCCTAACCGGTGCAATACCTACGCACAAGTTCGCCAATCCTTTGCCGAATAATCGATCCGGGGGAAAGGTTATCTCACTGGAAACGGTGGTAACCGCGAGGTAACTGGCATGTGGGATATGGTGGGGTCTGGAATCGCGGTGGGCTGACATGAGCACACTCACGCCCAGCTCAGCAGACTACGAGATTGCGATAACGGAGGAGCACGAGGCCTTCAGGCGGGCGGTCAGGGATTTTGCGGAAAAGGAGCTCGGCCCCGCCGCGCAGAAGATTGACAGGGAAAACCAGATGGACATGAAACTGGTCAAGAGGGCAGCCGAGCTCGGCCTCTTCGGGGTCCCATTCCCGGAGCAGTACGGCGGGGGCGGAGGGGACGACCTTTCCCTCGTGATCGCAATGGAGGAAGTCGCACGTTTCTCGGCCGCCTTCTCGGCAGTGGTGGGAGCCACCTACCTGGTCTCGACACCTATCTTCACATTTGGGACCGAGGAGCAGAAGAGGAAATACCTGACCCCCATAGCCAGAGGAGAGAAGCTTGCTGCCCATGCCATGACAGAGCCAGGGACAGGCTCAGACGTGGCGGCGATTACGACGACGGCGACCAAGAGCGGAGACAAGTACCTGATTAACGGAAAGAAGATGTTCATCACCAATGGTGACAAGGCGGAGACGTTCCTCATCTTCGCTAGGACAAGCCCCAAAGAAGCGGAGAAGAGGCACCGCGGAGTCACGGCATTCATAGCCGAGAAGGCGATGCCAGGCCTCACCGTGGGACAGCGCACCGACGTCATAGGGCTCAGGGGCGACCAGCCTGTGGAGCTGATATTCGAGAACCTAGAGGTGCCGGAGACAAACGTCCTCGGCGACATAGGCAGAGGGGTCAACATCGCCCTGAACACCTACGACCACGGCAGAGTTGGGGTCGCGGCCCAGGGGACAGGGCTCGCCCAGGCAGCCCTGGAGGCTGCCCTGAACTACTCGACCCAGAGGCAGACCTTCGACCAGTACCTCCTCAGCTACCAGCAGGTCCAGTTCAAGATAGCGGAGATGACAGCCGCTGTCCACACGTCAAGGTTGTTGACCTACTGGGCCGCAATGCTGACGAAGAAGGGGAAAGACTTCATCAAGGCATCATCCATAGCGAAGGTGACCGCCACCGAGGCTGCGGAGAAGAACGCACACATGGCCATGATGATCATGGGGGCTTACGGCGTCTCAACGGACATGAACGTGGAGAGGATACTTAGGGACTCGCAAATCATCAAGACTTACGAAGGAGCCAACGACATCCAGCGTCTGGTCATAATGAAGGAAGTGGCCAAGGAAATGGGGGTCCTTTAGCAGGGCCCGCCGACGTTCCTGGGAAGTTGAAATGCAGATGACCTATGTCAAGGGGAGGGCCATGGAGCCGTGAGCGGGGTCGCCATCGTCGGGATAGGCCACAGCAAGTTCGGCAGGCGGACAGACGTAAACATCGGCGAACTCGCCTTCGAATCCATCAAGCAGGCAATCGACGACGCGGGGGTTGACAAGAAGGACATCAGCAACGTTGTTGTTGGGAGCATGGGCTCCTGGTACGAGGAGTCACTCCCTGCCGTCGTAATTGGCGAATACGCGGGCCTCAGCGGCGCAGGGACCATGAGGGTGGAGGCCGCCTGCGCCAGCGGGAGTGCAGCCCTGAAGACGGCCTACAACAGCGTGCGCAGTGGCGAAGGGGACGTGGCCATGGCTGTCGGAGTCGAGAAGATGACAGAGGTCGACAGCTCGACCTCGGTGGAACTGATTGGCAGGGCTGGCTCGTACACGTGGGAGTTCGAGAACTATGGGATGACGTTCCCCGGCTACTATGCCCTCTTCGCGGTGGCTCACATGGCCAAGTTCGGCACTACACAAGAAGACCTGGCGAGAGTGGCCGTCAAAGCTCACCACTACGGGGCGATGAACCCCCTCGCCCAATTCCAGAAGGAGATAACGCTCGAGAAGGCCCTGGGGTCACAGGTCGTTGCGTGGCCACTCAAGCTATACGACGCCTGTCCGCTGACCGACGGCTCGGCGGCCGTCGTGCTCGCCTCAGAGGAAGTTGCAAAGAAGCTCACCGACACCCCCATCTGGATCAGGGGGGTCGGCTGTTCTTCAGACACCGCCAACATGAGCCGAAGGGGAAGCTACGTCGGCCTGGAGGCTGCCGTCAGGGCCGCCAGGAACGCATACACCATGGCGAAGGTATCACCTGATGACATCGACGTCGCCACGGCCCATGACTGCTTCACGATAGCCGAGCTCATGGCCTACGAAGACCTCGGCTTCTGCAAGAAGGGGGAGGGGGCAAAGATGATTCGGGAGGGCCAGACCGAGATAGGGGGAAAGATACCCGTGAACCTCGACGGTGGCCTGAAGGCGAAGGGGCACCCGATAGGGGCTACGGGGGTCTCGATGGCCGTGGAAATAACGAAGCAACTGAGGGGGGAGGCTGGCCGGCATCAGGCGCCCATCAGGAGGGGAACAGGGCTGGTACACAACATAGGGGGCACTGGGCACTACGCATACGTGACGATCCTCTCGAGGGACTAGACATGTCAGAAGCACCATCCCTTCACTCTCGCCGCTCAATCACGCTGAGGTTTGACATCCCGATATCCAAGACTCATGAGTTCTGGGAGCTGCTGAAGAACGGGAAGTTCGTGACTACAAGGTGCACGAAGTGCGGCAACGTGTCCTTCCCCCCTCAGGCCGACTGCCCGAAGTGCATGAGCGGCGAGTTCCAGTGGGTGGAACTTGGCCGAGACGCCACCCTCGTGACCTTCACCCATGTCCGCACCGTCCCAGCGAGCTTCGCCGGAATAGAACCTTACATCATCTGCATCGGAGAGGTGGAGGGGGGCACGAAGGTCCTCGCTTGGCTCGAGGGGGTCAAGCCTGAGGACGCAAGGCCTGGAATGAAGTTGAGGGTCGAATCCCGGACGAGTGCGGAGGGGAACCCCTACTACGTCTTTGTTAGGGCCTAGAATTCTTTCGGGACTTCCTTCATCACGTCAGCGACGCGGTTTAGCCTGTCCCTGAGCGCGAGTATCTTCACAAGCGAACCCTTGAATTTCATCTGCCCTTTCAAGACTGCTGATTGCAGGTCGATTTCCCCTCTCCCTATCTTGCACCAGGCTTCATAGGTCCCTTCGAACGTGAACTCTGCGGTCGCCCCCGGTGCAGCCTTTTGCAGGGTGGTCGTCCCGTTGTCTACGCCGAGCAAGTAGTTCTGTCCGACGTCAGTCACGTTCAGTGCTACGCTCGTCTTGAGGTTCTTCGTGCTCTCCGTCCATTTCGCGTCCTGCGTGAGTGCTGTTAGCACCTGAGAAAAATATTCGTCGCTAAGGTACTTTGCCATTGGCCGCGGCCTCCGAGGCTCGCTTTTTGAGGTTACCTATGGCGCCAGAAGTGAGTACCGAAATGAATTCAACTCCACCCACCTTTATGCAAGGCTTTACGTCCCGCAGAACAGGAGCGATCTGGTTCGTAGTCCTTATGATTAT
>Ga0187772_10000196_pt1 | contig 25548 bp, 30 predicted proteins | sample 0116_SJ02_MP15_2_FD_133137 | JGI IMG/M metagenome (GOLD analysis project Ga0187772, IMG submission 133137) | Tropical peat soil microbial communities from peatlands in Department of Meta, Colombia - 0116_SJ02_MP15_20_MG | ecosystem: Environmental > Terrestrial > Soil > Wetlands > Peat | place... | reverse complement strand
GTAAACGGTAGCTGACGCAGAGGAGGCAAGCACAAGGATTAATAAGACAAAAAGAAGTTTTTTCATATCTCCCCCTCCATCTCAGTTGAGAAATGATCGTCAAAGCCCGACAACCGTCTTCCCTCTTTCCAAAAGCTCCTGATAGCATGCCGTTTTTTCGTAGTTTTCCATGAGACTTGGTCTCGTTTATTGCACGTCATTGGGCCGCCAGATTGTTGAATTATTTATTTAGACGTATTTTAAAAATATTTTATTCAAAGTTCTTCAAGCCAATCGCTATTCCTATTTTTTCCAAGGGCTTGATGCCCGAACGGTTTTCCAAAATCCTTCCAGTCTTTCCTCTTGTTCTCTAAGCAGAAGTTGAGATTCTTCGATCGAGATGGGTCTAAATCGTACCTGATCTCCGGGCTTTAATTGGGCGACCCTAGGCAAATCCGTCGAAATGATTGCGGCAATTTTTGTATAACCTCCGGTGACCAACTCGGTTAAGATGATAATGGGTTTCCCGTCACCGGGAACTTGAATCGCCCCCGAAATTACCCCCTCCGAAATGATCGACTCCTCCACGTCGGGTTGTCTCTCGATCTTTGGACCTTCTAATCGAATCCCCATTCGGTCGCATTGAGGAGTGACCTGATAGGGTGTTGAATAAAATGTTTGGAACCCTTTTTCTGTAAAGTAGTGATCCTGAGGTCCTGCGATGACTCTGAGAGATGCCTCCTCCGGAGAAGGAATCCAATCTCTTGGAAACCGAAGCCCCAATATGCCAAGAGGAGCTGAGACATCAGTAGAGGTATAAAGAATATCCCCTCGTCGCAACTTCCTGCCTTCCAAACCACCAAAATTCCCAGAAAGATAGGTTGAGCAGCTCCCCATGATTTTTGGAACAACAAATCCGCCACTCGCAGCCAAGTAAGCACGACAGCCTGCCTCGACCTTCTTGAAGGCGATGACATCGCCCTCCACCAGAAGATGCGTTCTCCACATCTCCAAGGATTCTCCGTTTAATGCAGGAGACAGATGTCCCCCCGTGATGGCAATGATAACGTCCCTCAGAGCCTTTATTTTTAAGCCCATCAGTGTGGTCTCGAGACCAGCCTCCCCTCCCCTATTGCCAACCAGCAGGTTGCTAACTCTGGAAGAAAAGGCATCCAGGGCTCCCGAGGGGGGAACGCCAAACCGACTGAAACCGTAGCGACCCAAATCCTGAATGGTGGTCAGGATGCCGGGATCCAGAACCTCAAAGGTTGCCAATCGCTCCAATTATTGCTCTCCTTCTTCCGCACCCAAAGGGGCGAGGGAGGATTAAGTGGAATGCTGAATTCATCTTCGCTTTGCCCTATTGCGCCGTGCACTATGTATATATTCACTCATGCCATTCCTTAAATTCTTTTTCGCTGATTGGATAGAATTGGACAAAGTCTCCCATTTGAAGTCGCGCGGGAGGGTCTTTCTCAGGATCAAACAGTTCCACCGGGGTTCGGCCAAGGACCTGCCAGCCTCCTGGGCTCCTTATCGAATAGATCCCTGTCTGTCTTTGTGCGATGGCTACGGAGCCTTTCGGAACGGAAAGCCTCGGCGTTTTGAGTCGCGGGGTCACCAGTGCTTCGGGAAGTTCTCCCATGTAAGGAAATCCGGGCATAAAACCGATCATATAGATCAGATAAGGTTTACTGCAGTGGAGTTGGATCACTTCCTCAGGAGAGATCTGATGATATCTCGCGACCTCCTCCAAATCAGGGCCATAGACACTTCCATAGACGACTGGGATGCGTGTCAATTTGGGCTCTGGAAGAGGAGTCTGTTGAAGCCCTTCCTCTATCCGGGTTAATCTCTTCTTGAGGCCCTCGATGGGAAGAATCATTGGATTGTATATGATGAGCAATGACCGGTAGGCAGGAACGGTTTCAACGATCCCTATCATGGCCTCAGCCTGGATGGCTAAAGCCATCCTTCTCACCTTCTCGCTGGTCTCGCGGCTGATTTCGTCCCCGAATTCAAGCAGAAGCCCGCGATCGCCCATCAGATAAGAAATTGCTTTAGGATAGAGGCCCATGATTAATATTGTTGGTGATGGGTGAACGGTGTTGGTGAATGGAATGCCAGAGACGCGAATCGCCAACACAAATCACTATTACAAGTCAGACAAAGTTTTTCATCGGTGTGACCGCGACGCCTGCGTCCTTCAATTCCTGCCGAATCCTCTTCACCATCTGGACCGCGGCAGGATTATCTCCGTGGACACAGATCGTATCTGCCTTGAGCTCGACTTCTGTCCCGTCCATGGCGACCACCTTTCCCTCCAGAGCCATCTTCAGCGCCCTTTTTGCGACGACCTCATGATCGTGGACCACCGCCCCTTTCTCCCTTCGGGAGACTAAAGAGCCATCCTTGTGATAGGCCCGATCTGGAAAGGCCTCCAAAGCAATGCGGATACCATGGCGTTTCCCAATCTCTAGAAGCGACTCTCTTTCTGAAGAGGCCAGGGCAACCAAAATGATTTCCCGATCCACCTTCGCCACGACCTCTGCGATGGCCTCCCATATTTTGGGGTTTGCCGCGGCCATATTATAAAGACTTCCATGAGGCTTCACATGCTGAAGTCTCAGCCCTTGCGATTGGACGAAGGCCTGAAGCGCTCCTGCTTGATAGACCACATAATCCTGAATCTCCTCAAGGGTGGCATCGACATTTCTTCGTCCGAATCCCATGAGGTCGAGAAACCCAGGATGGGCTCCTACTTCTACGCCGTATTGCTTTGCAAGGGCGACTGTCTTCCGCATCACGCCGGGATCCCCGGCATGGAATCCGCAGGCAATGTTGGCTGAGGTGATGTGGGGGATTACTTCTTCGTCAAGCCCCAGTTTGTAGACGCCAAAACTTTCCCCGACATCCGAGTTTACGTCTATTCGGATCTTTTTCGTCATCGTCCTCTCTCCCGTGACCCAGTGTTGTACTATCCACAAGAAAACTCTTGACAAATACTAATTTAAAAGAGATAAATAAATCAATATGATAATAGGTTAGAGGAGGTGACAAAAATATGTCATGCGGCATGAAGCATCCCAAGGCGAAGAAGGCAACGAAAAAGGCCAAACCTAAGAAAAAGAAATAAAGGGAAGGATATCCAGGGGAAAAAGAAATATTTATTTTTTTCTTGACATAGAAACGGATTTTTGTTATCCGTTTTCTCTATAGTGTTTTACCTTGCGGTTTTCTTGAAATATCATGAAAGGAGGTGAAGGGTAATGAGGAAATGGGTGAGCATCTTTTTGGCATTGGCGATCTTAGCAGTTTTTTCTATCGGGTGTGCGGGGATTTCGAAGGACGCAAAGGTTAAATGTCCAAAATGCGGTGCCGTCTTCACCGTGGATGAAGGCTTAGCCGAGATTCAGAAGAAAGGCTATTAATCCCACCCCATTAAAGAAGATCAGCTATCCTCTGGAGGAAAGAGAAAGAAATAAAAAGGGAAGAGGTTCGCTCTTCCCTTTTTATTTGCTAATCTTATCTTTCTTTCGTATCCTGAACTTAAAACTGAAATTCAACAGAAAGTTTCTCGACCGTGAGAATGGCCGAAAAAAGAGTCCCTCCTAGGTGTCGGGGAATCAACCGAGACAGCTCAAGGACGATTTCATCGGCCCGCTCTTTTCCCACTTCACCCAGCACATCAATGGGGATGAAGATATTTTTTGTTTTTTCTGTAGCTTTGTCTTTCTCACACTGACGCCATACCCAATTCCGGGTCAGCACCTTTCGATCATCACGATAGACTAGTTCCCCTTTTGGCACCGTCACTGTCTCCATCCCCCCCATTGAAGTGAAAGGTTCCCATCCCTCCGCAAACCGGAGATGAATATTTCCCACAATGGTATCCAGATCATGGCCTCCCATGGGGACTAAAAATCTTAAAGAGACGCCGTTGTAGAGATCAACGAGTGGGTTAATCTTCGGAAACGGATCTCCTTTCAAAATCCTCCTTGCCATGGATTCAATGGAACTTGGAAATTTACTTCCGGAGATACCCAATTTTGAGAAGGCGGTTCTCCATGGTTTGATCCTTGGATGGTCCTGGGCTTTGTCACCGACGAAATTTCTTTTCATCTCCTCGACAGCTCGGACGAGGAGGTCATCGATCTCCCTCGAAAGGCGTGTGTTGTCCACACCCTTAGCCACCACCACTCCGATAGTGAGATCAGGCAGGATATCGAATAAATCCCTCTGAATAGAGAAAAACATATCTTTCTCCTTCTGCTCTCGCGGGCTCGCGAGAAGCGCAACGGGGGTCCTTCACGCCTCCACATCTAATCTTCGTGTCTTCCTCTACCCCTCCCTTCATCATGATGCTCCCGTCCCTCTCCGTGCCATTCTCTTCCGCCATGCTTTTCCCAGTATTTATCCCTCTCCCAAGTCTTCCAGTTCTTTCTAAATTCGGCGTAAGGGATGTGCCGGTAGCCGGGAGGCACGCGGCGAAAATCCGGTGGCAGACTCAATAAAACGGAAGGCATTCTTTTGGGGGCAATATAAGCCCACCTCCCATTATAGCTTCCGGATCGATACCAGTGTCCTTGGTACGGGCGGTAAAGTTTCTGGGAGCGTCCCAAGGTGACAATTTTTGATTATTGCTTCGACATTGAGTTCAATTTTTCGTTCTCCCATGCCTCACTTTAGAAAACGTAGGTCCCAAGACAACTTGACAATTCTTCTTCTTTGTCTCTTCTTCCTTCCTGCCCTTTTGGGATTGTTCCCTCTCAGGTACGGGGTACTGGCAAAGGTGAAACGTTTCTGGTGAATGGGGATGCCCATCCTCCTTTTGGATGCCAGTCCATTGTAGAACAAGAGTGACGATAATCAAAGAGATTGCGCCTCCCTCCTCATCCTCTGCTTTCATTCCTCCTGCGAGCGGCCCGGGGTTTTCTAAAAAATACTGACGGATTCTCAGCGAAATACGGTACATCCCCCATTTACCACATCGACCCTTTTTCGTAGACTGAGAATAAAGTTTCTGTCCCGTTTTCGTATAGCACGCTGTTTCCATGAGCATGAGCGCATAGGTCAGAAGTTGGCCCGAAGGAGAAAAAGAATAGTTATCTCAAAAGAGGAGGAGAAATGACGCTTTTCAACATCTATGTGATTGCGTGTCATCCTGCAAGTGATTTTCAATCGAAATTGAAAAAAAGGATAGTGCTCCACACCATCCTGGAGTCTGTCAAAATTATTTTCATTGCGGCCATCGCCGTTTTTGTCCTGATAGAATACGTTACGCCTGCCGGTCGAAGAAGCATGCACGCCGGCTTTCCAGCCGGAATGGAGGAATTTCTCTCCTACACAAAATCCGTTGACATCGGTACAAAAGAAGTTTTGAATCTTGCAAGTACGATCCGGTTGATTACCGAGAACCAGCTTCCCGAAGCCAAAGTGTTAAGGTACGCCGGTTTGATCTTCCATGCTTCCCGGAAATATGGAGTCAATCCCCTCGAAATCATCGCGATCATCATGGCTGAGAGCAATTTCAAGGAAGATAGCATCAACAAGGAAACCGGCGATTATGGCCTGGGGCAGATCAACTGGGAATATTGGGGTAAAGACTACGGATTTACCCCCAAGGAACTTCTGGATCCTTCGATCAACATTTTTTTGACGTGCCATGTCTATAAATTTTTTGGAAAGGATTTCGGCAAATACCACCGGGGCAACGGCATCCAGTGCAGTGCCTATCTTGTGAATGTAAAAGGTATTCTTTCCACACTGAACGCCTTTATCGAATTGAACAAAGAAAATATTTCCTAAGAAGCGGCCCGCGGGAGACGGCCTCATGGAACTTTCTCCCGGCCGCTCTCGTTTGTACCCGTCCATCGGGCCTCCTCAAGAAGGTCCTTATTAAAACGACCCCGGCAACTTCACAATGAAAAGACGGCTTATGGGAAGACCGTTCAAAAAATAGAAAGGAGGGACGGATATCACCGATAAATTAATCATCGCTCACCGCGGTGCCCCCGGCTATGCAAAGGAGAATACGATCGAATCGTTTGAAAAAGCCGCTGCCCTGGGAGCCGATATGATTGAGTTCGATGTGAGAAGAACCAAAGACAATGTCTTGATGGTCTATCACGACGAATTGATTCAAGACAGGCCCATCAACGATTTGGTCTGCGTCGAGATCAAACAGCTTGCCGCGAACCAGGGGTTTCATCTTCCCACAGCCGAAGAGGTTTTCAAGTGGTCAAGGGGAAGGATAAAACTTGATGTCGAATTAAAGGAAGAAGGTTATGAAAAGAAAGTCGCAGAATTACTGATCAGGTATCTCAAAGAGGATGAATTTGTGATCACTTCATTTAATGAATCCTCTCTAAGGATCATCAAAGATAATTACCCGGATATTCAAGCCGGATTACTTTTGGGAAAATTCAAAGCTCCTCCCTGGACAAGAATTTCGGAGTTTTTCCCAATGAGAAGGTGTAAGAATGCCAAAGCAGATTTCTTGGTGGCCCACTTCAAATTGTTAAGGTTTGATTTCCTGGAAAGGGCCCGAAAAAGAGGTAAACCAGTCTTCGTTTGGACGGTAAACGATGAAGAAATGATTTGGAAATTGCTGAATGACAATAGGGTTCGCGCCATCATCACAGATAAACCAGATATAGCTGTTTCGTTACGAGAGAAATTAGTCGAGTAAAGAATCGGTACACCTTCAAAAGTCAATTGAGGTCATCTTAAAAAGTTGGCCATCATGGGCGGGGCAGCTTTCATTAGGCATATGAGGTGAGAGGCTCTTGAATGAAGTGTTATTTTCCAATGAGGACGACTGTGCCTCTTGGATTGGTGAGGTAATGATCGGAGGGATCGATCCTGACTTCCTTGCCGACATCAAGAAAGTCCTCCCCGCTCTTGAGACTTGTGTCAATGACTCGATGCCATTTTTTCCCGTTTGTAAGTTGGGGCAGCACGATGGATTGTAAATTGGGGTCAGCATTCAGGATGAAAAAGAGGTGATAATCTCTCAGTTCCGGCCTGTCTCCGCCTCCATCAAGTTGGAAGCATAGTGTGCGCAGTTCCGGGTCATCCCAGAAAGGTTTTCCGCTATCTTTTCCAAACCAGAAAAAATCCTGGATTTGGCCGGCGTCGAGATTGTCTCCGAAAAAGAATTTTCTTCTCTGAAGGATGGTATGTCGCCTCACAAAAGCGATCACTTTCTTGAAAAAATCGAGGATATCAGAATTTGCTTTGATCTGCTCCCACCGAAACCAACTGATCTCGTTGTCCTGGCAATAGGCATTGTTGTTGCCCTTCTGTGTCCTCATGAATTCGTCGCCGCCGAGGATCATCGGCGTGCCGTATGAAAAGAGGAGGTAACAAAAATAATTCTTTATGAGTTGTTTTCTCAGGTTGATGATACGGATATCGCCCGTCTCGCCTTCGAGGCCGCAGTTCCATGAATTATTATCATTCGAACCATCACGGTTATCCTCAAGGTTTGCCTCGTTGTGTTTGATGTTATAAGAGACCAGATCGTTCAGGGTAAACCCGTCGTGGCAGGTGATGAAGTTGATGCTATTATAGGCAGACCTTCCGTCATCTCCGTACAGATCGGCGGACCCTGTTAATCTCCACCCGAGATCCCTTACCTGTCCTCCATCCCCTTTGCCGAATTTCCGGAGGGTATCCCTAAATTTGCCATTCCATTCAGACCAGTCCAAAGGGAAGTTCCCCACCTGATAGGTTCCGATATCCCAGGGTTCTGCAATGAGCTTGATATGATTCAAGACAGGATCCTGAGCAATGGCATCAAAGAAGGAAGCGGATTTCTGAAAGAGGCCATTCTCGAGGCCCAAGACGGAGGCAAGGTCGAACCGGAAACCATCCACATGCATGACTTCAACCCAATAACGAAGGGAATCCATGACGAATCGAATGACATGGGGGTTTGCAAGATTCAGGCTGTTTCCGCACCCGCAGTAATTCATATAATAACGATAGGGCTCCGTAGGAGTTCCTGACAAGAGGTAGTAAGTAGGGTTATCAATACCCTTAAAGCCGAGCGTTGGCCCGAGCTCATTTCCCTCGCCCGTGTGGTTGTAAACCACATCCAGGATGATCTCCATGCCTGCCTGATGAAGCTCACGCACCAGGGTCTTGAATTCCTTCACCTGACAGCCGGGGAATCCTTTTGTACTGTAGGAGGATTCGGGTGTAAAGAAGCCGATGGTGTTATATCCCCAATAGTTGGTCAGCTCTTTAGGGGCCAGAAAATCCTCAACATAGAATTCATGGAGGGGCAGAAACTCGACTGCATTGATTCCCAACTCCTGGAGGTAAGGAATCTTCTCGATAAAGCCGAGATAAGTTCCCGGATGTTTGACGCCCGACGACCGATGGGCGGTAAACCCTTTCAAATGTACTTCGTAAATAATCAATTCCTGGAGAGGAATATCCGGAGGGGCATCTCCCTGCCAGTCGAAATGATCATCCACCACGATGGACTTGGGGACGATAAAAGTATTGTCACGCCCGTCGTTCGAAAGATCTTTTACGGAGGAATTCGGATCATAGGCGAGAAGAAGGTTATCCTTGTTTTTGAACTTTCCTGTAAGCGCTTTGGCATAAGGATCGATCAAAAGCTTGCGGTCATTGAAGCGAAGACCCTGGGCAGGATTGAACTCACCCTTGATCTTGTATCCGTAAAGCTGACCGGCCTTTAACCCGTGGACAAATGTATACCACGTATACTTCGTGCGATTTTCGAGTTGAATGATATCTGTGGGTTCTCCGTCCGGCCTATCAAATAGAAGAAGATAGACCTCACTGGCATATTGTGAATAGACCGCAAAATTAACACCCTCTTCGCCTACGGTGGCGCCCAAAGGATAATATCTCCCGTCCGAAATCTCTCTTTTCGTCATGGGCTCTAACTTGTACGGCATCTCTTCAAGTTCCCCTTCCAGAGTCTTAATTCAAACACATCTACTCCATGATCCAGCATATGAAAATAGGTGAGTCTCGTCAAGTTAAAATGGGGCATGTTTTTGGAGTGGCATCTCTTGAAATGTGTCTCGATATGATATATTTTATCAGCGAGCAACAACCCCTGTCTCCGGGAGGATCAATTGATGGAAAAAGAGTATATCATGGCCCTGGATCAGGGAACCACAAGTTCCCGAGCGGTGATTTTTGACAACCAGGGCAAGGTTGTTAGCATGGCCGCCAAGGAGTTCCGACAGATCTATCCCAGGCCTGGATGGGTGGAACATGATCCTATGGAAATATGGGACTCGCAAGTGAAAGCTGCCCGGCAGGCCCTTGATTCCGTCAACCTTTCGCCCCAACAAATCGCTGCCATCGGGGTCACCAACCAAAGGGAGACCACTTTAATCTGGGACAGGGAAAGCGGCCAGCCAGTGTTTAATGCGATCGTGTGGCAGTGCCGGAGGACCGCCCCGGCCTGTTCCAAAATCAAGAAGACGAAATTCGCCCAGAAGATTCGTAAGAAAACTGGGTTGGTGATCGACGCTTATTTTTCGGCCACCAAGGTCCAGTGGATTTTGGACCAAGAAAAAACGACTCGCCGAGCAGCTGAAGGAGGCGAACTGGCCTTTGGTACGGTGGATAGCTGGTTGGTGTACAACCTGACCGGGAAGAAACTCCATATCACGGACTATTCTAACGCTTCCCGCACGATGCTTTACAATATTCATGGTCTCTCGTGGGATGGGGAGATCCTAGAATATTTGGATATTCCCGAACAAATCCTTCCTGCTGTCAAAGCTTCCAGTGAAATCTACGGAAGCACTTCTCCAGAAGTGTTTCTGGGCCTGGAGGTCCCCGTTGCCGGAATCGTCGGGGATCAGCAGGGAGCCCTATTTGGCCAAACCTGCTTCCGCAAGGGCCTGTCCAAAAACACCTACGGAACGGGTTGCTTCTTGCTGATGAACATCGGAGGGAAGCCGGTGCTTTCCAGGAAAAACCTTCTGACCACGATCGCCTGGGGAATCGGTCGAAGAATCGAATATGCCTTAGAAGGGAGCGTCTTTATTGGCGGGGCGGTGGTTCAATGGCTCCGGGACGGGCTGCGAATGATACAGCGGGCTTCCGAAAGTGAAAGGTTGGCCAGCAGCCTCCACTCCAACGACGGTGTCTATTTTGTCCCGGCCTTCGTTGGCTTGGGAGCGCCCTACTGGGATATGTATGCGCGAGGAACAATTCTGGGAATTACCAGGGGAACGACACCAGCTCATATCGCCCGGGCGGCTTTGGAGTCGATCGCCTATCAAACCAGAGATGTTCTGGAATCCATGGAGGGCGATTCCGGGATGAAGCTGAAGGAACTGCGGGTGGATGGAGGGGCGGCCGCTAATGAGTTTTTAATGCAATTTCAGGCGGACCTTCTCGGGGTTCCGGTAGTCATCCAGGAGACAACCGAGACAACCGCCCTGGGTGCCGCTTACCTCGCCGGTTTAGCCGTAGGACTTTGGAAGGATCAGCAGCAAATCGCAGCCAATTACAGAGTGAAGAGAAAGTTTATTCCTCGCATGAGTTCAAAACAGAGGGAATCTCTTTACCGGAAGTGGAAGAGGGCCGTTGAGCGGGCAAAGGGATGGGAAGAAGTTCAGGATGATGTTAATTGATTCAAAGTATGCTACCGAGATAGGAGGAACATTCAATGAAACAGTGTACATCAAAATTTTTGCTCAGTATTCTTTTGATCTTAACTGCCATTCTGGGGAATTTCTCGGTCTGTACCGCCGCGGATACGACGGTTGAAAAGATTATTACCAAGAAAGATGCCTATGATGGGAAGGAGGTCTCGGTCAAGGGCACTGTTTCAAATTTGAAAATTAAAACGGCCAATGTTAAAGACGACTATACGACATTTATACTCGTTGGTGAATCTGGGGGTCGCATCAATGTCTTTATCTGGGGAAACCTTAAGCTCAAGCCAGGGCAGAAGGTTAAAGTAACGGGAGTCTATCGAGAGGTTAGGAGAACGGCCCAGCGCAATTATTATAACGAAATAGAGGCGTCGGAAGTCAAATGAATATGTGGGATAGAAATTTGTGGGTTATATTAAAAAGTAGTCTATGCGCAATTAAGGAGGCAATCTCTTGTTACATCTAAAGGAAGTGAGGTTGTTATCCGAGAAATACCCGACCAAAGACCATTACCCCTTCAACATTGACGTCCTTCAGCAAACTCGAAGCATAACCTTCTCTTCTCCCGTCACCTTTTTTGTCGGAGAAAACGGATCGGGAAAGACCACCCTGCTGGAAGCTCTGGCCCGAAGGTGCCATATCCACATCTGGAGCGGCGTGGATAACACCCGTGTCGATCCCAATCCTTATGAAGAGATGCTGTTCCTGTATATCGGGGTCGAATGGACAGATAGCATCATCCCCGGTTCTTTCTTCTCCTCCCAGATCTTTCGCAATTTTGCCGAACTGGTAGAGATGTGGGAAGCAGACAATCCGGGGCAGATCGAATACTTTGGCGGAAAATCATTGCTGACCCAATCTCACGGTCAATCTCTGATGTCCTTCTTCAGGGCGCGCTACAAGATCAAAGGACTCTATCTTCTGGACGAGCCGGAAACAGCCCTCTCGCCCAAGAGCCAGTTGGAGCTTCTGAAACTTCTTCGGGAGATGGGCTCTCTGGGACATGCCCAATTTATCATTGCCACCCACTCTCCGATTCTCTTAGCCTGCCCTGGATCTGTGATTTACAGCTTTGATCACACTCCAGTGAAAACAATCCGGTATGAGGATACGGAATACTACCGGATTTATAAGACCTTCATGGAGGATCCCGGTCAATATTTCGAGGGAGAAAAATGAACCCTGCCTATTTCGATAGGCACTCGGCCCGGGATAAAAGTTCTAAGGCACACCCGGGGAAATCGATTTAACAAGCGCCCCAACTTCATCCCACTTGAAAGAACTTTTCACAAAAAAGCGGTCCGCTCCAAATTGTCTTGCCGCTTCACGGTATTCTGGCAAATCATAATCTGTCAGAATGGCGATGCGGATATCCGGCGAGTCCCTTTTTACCTTCTGGGTGAGTTGAAGACTATTCATCCCTGGCAGGTGGACATCCATAAAGATAAGGTGAGGGGAACCCCTGTGGATTTCTTCTAAAGCCTCTTCGCTGTTGATGGTCACCAAATCGAGAACTTTTTGTTTCTGGAACGATTTTCCCACGATGACAAACTCAGTCGTCAGAGCAATATCAACCTCACCTCTCAATAACCCTTCAACTGCAGCCACTCCCGTGTCATAGTTTTTGAATAGAACCTTTACGTCATTATCGGTGAAAAACCTGTGCTCGTCCGCGACGTAGATCAGCGCACTCAGCTCAATGGGCGTAGCTCCAATAGTCACAGTTTCCGTCCTCCTCGGAGAGCCGCTCTGGGAGCAAGACCAGAAACCAGAAGACGCAGCCAGCAGCGCGACAAGAAGCGCTGCTATCAGTGTAAATCTACTTGTTCACTGAAAAGGACTCCTCATTCCATGGTCCACATTTTGCACTTTTTTCACCGGATGATGTTCACCGTTTCGAGTTTCACTTCCTTAAGATCATCAACATAGATATAATTCACGGAATCTGGCACCTTCTTCTCGGTTGCCAAATTACTCTTTATTATCCACCGTGCTTCATCCTCCATGGCTATCCGAGCTACTCCCTTGAAGAACCATCCCATGACAGTCTTCTTTCTCTTAGATCTGTTTTTCCTCGGGGTTGGAGTAACCCGGTATAAAGTTAAAAGATACACAAAGTTGAAAGCCGTTGCAACTTCAAATTCATGCACTGGCTGTTCAGGGGGAAGTCATGTGTGATGCCACGTAGGCGCGGGCTCCCGCGAACACGGATGAAAATTTTGTCTTCACTAAAAGGGATTAAGTTTCGTCCGAATTCGGGATTTTTTTGAGTCGAAACCGCTTTTTGATGCCAGGGATAAGACGACGAATCTCGTCAAGCTTTTCCCTCGCAGCCTTTTCGCCCTCATCAACCAGATTCATGGCCTGGGAAAAGCTCGACCAATGTGATTCCCCCACTTCCGGGAGGATTACAACATCGGCATCCGCCAGCTCGTATTGTTTGAGCCTTTCCCCTATAATCTCACTGACCCTAAGATAGACATCCACGACGTTGCGCAGTTCTTCCGAGCCAATGCCCCGGTCTACCACCACGGCGATCACAATGTCTGCTCCTTCCCGTCTGGCCACAGAACTGGGAACCCGGCAGATAACGCCTCCGTCGGATAGAAGCCTTTCTCCCTCTTTAAACGGCCTGATGGCTCCGGGAACGGCGCAGCTTGCCATGACGGCTTGCCGCAGGGATCCCTCAGAAAAAGTGATCTCTTCGCCACTCACCAGATCGGTGGCCACGGCCCGAAAGGGAATCCGAGTCTCCTCAATCTGAATGTCCGGAATAAAATAATCGATGGTAACCTGGAAATCTTCGTTGGAAAGTATGCCCGGCTTGAACATCGCCTGGATCAGATAAAAATGATTTCTTAAGTAGGTCTCAATTTTTTGGGCCAGACTTATCTCACCCTTTGCGTGAGCCGCCTCAAAGGCCCTTATGGTCGAAGATCGAAATTCTTTACTGTTTAGATACGCCTCCGCCTTCTTCTGCAATTCGTCTGAGCTGCTGCCGCTCGCATAGGCCCCACCGACTAAGGCGCCGATACTGGTCCCCGCAATAAGATCAATAGGAATCTCCTCTTTTTCAAGAACCCTCAACACGCCGATATGGGCGAGCCCCCTGGCCCCCCCGCCTCCGAGGGCAAGGCCGACGCGCTTCTTTTTCCAGAACATGATCAGAGCCTTCTCCAAAGATCTATTGGAGCTATTTTAGCGCTGATGCCTTGAGAACATCAAGAGTATCTTTTCGGCCTTCATCCGTAATCCAAACCGTAGCCGCGGGCTTTAGCCTGCGTGAACTCGCAGCCGGAAGGCTGCGGCTATGGTCTCTCCCCCTTCTCCTAACGTGCTCTGTAGTCAATGCTGTATGAAGTTGAAATTTGAAATGCGAGGGTGCTATTTTAATTAATTAGGGACGATAGATCTTTGCAGGAGGCTTGAGATGGTAGTCAAGAACTTTCCCGAGGAGGTTAAGAAATTTGAGATAGAGACCTATGCCATGCCAAAGAATTTGAAGGAACTGAAGAAGACTCATGTTCCCTTTTCCGGGTCACCCCTCAATCATCCCTACGACCCCAGGAAGGTGATCTTAGTTCAAGACCCTTACAGCAGCAGTCCTTTCTATTATGAGTTCAAGAGTGATGACATTACTTACGCCGAGAAGCTCCCGAGTATAGTAAACCTGGACGGAAAAACCGTTACCATGGTCAGGTTTTGGGTGAGAAAAATGGCACTGGGAGTGCTATGTACGCCTTTTCGGGTGGCAGAGATTAAAATTTAGATTAACGGGAGGAAAGAGGGGGTTAGATTAAGGAGGTATAGACCGAGGGTAGGGCTAAGGGGGCAGTGAGGTAACCCGCGAAAAAACGCGGAAGAACCTAAAATTTAGGATATGTCTTTACACCAGAGAGCAATGGAAAGGGGGATCGTTTATGGGAGACGCAACAATGGAGCTGCTACGGGAGCTGACTGAAGCGCCTGGCATTTCAGGCTATGAACAGGAGGTCCGTGAGATCATTCGGAGACATCTTCAAGACATTACGACAATCGAACAGGACCGGCTGGGCAGTATCGTGTGTCGTAAGAGTGGCAAGGCGGAAAAACCAAGGGTTATGCTTGCAGGACACATGGACGAGATTGGATTCATCGTCAAACTTGTGACCGATGAGGGCTTCATCAAATTCAGTCCCGTCGGAGGATGGTGGGGGCATGTGATGCTTGCCCAGCGCGTGGTGATCAAGACCCGGAAGGGCGATGTGATCGGTCTCATTGGGTCGAAACCTCCCCATGTCTTATCGGAAGAGGAGCGCAAGAAGCTTCAAGAACCGAAGGACATGTACATCGACGTGGGCGCCACCTCTTCCGCTGAGATAAAGGAACTTGGGATCAGTCCAGGTGATCCGGTCATTCCCATCTGCCCCTTCACTGTCATAGGCACCGGTAAGACCTATCTGGCGAAGGCGTTCGACGATCGGGTGGGATGTGCACTCTTTATCGAGGTGATCAAGAGCCTCCGCAGGGAAAAGCATCCAAACACGGTGTATGGAGTAGGCACTGTCCAAGAGGAAGTAGGCCTTCGAGGGGCGCGAACAAGCTCCTGGGTGGTTGAGCCGGATGTCGGGCTGACGATGGAGGTCGGCGTTGCCGGAGATGTTCCAGATGTCAAGAAAGACGATGCCCAGGGAAAACTTGGAAAGGGTCCGGTCATCGTGATCAGAGATGGAAGCATGCTTCCAAACCTAAGGCTTCGGGATCTTTTCGTGAACATGGCAGAGAAATTGAAAATTCCTTTTCAGTTCGATATGTTAGAGCGGGGCGGGACGGATTCCGGTGCAATTCATCTTCATCGCCATGGGGTGCCCAATCTGGTTATCGCTGTTCCGACCCGCCACATTCACAGTCATGCAGGTATCCTCTGCCGGGATGACTTTGACCATGCCGTGAAGCTTGTTGTAGCTGTAATCAAAAAGCTAGATGCAGACACTGTGGCGGGCCTGACAGAATAAAAACAAGGGGATTGAATAATTTCTACACTGAATGCGTCTAAATATAATAATAAGGAGGAAGGTCAGAGGTTGTTCCCAGTTGTTGAGGCAAGATACAAAGTGTATTAAAATTTAATTGACGGGCTGTGATTTTGAAGAAAATTAGGGAGGTGGATGAAGATGAAAAAAATTATATTTGTCAGCCTGATTTTACTGACCGTCTTTCTGTCAAGCGGGCAGGCCTCTGCTTGGCATCGCGGCCATTTCGGAATTTTTGTTGGGCCTCCTCTATGGGTAGGTCCCCCGGCTTTTTACTCCCCACGGTACTACCCCCCGCATGCTTACTATGGACCGGGTTATTACAGCCCTTACAGAATTTGGGTGCCTGGCCACTGGGAAGTGAGATGGACTCCCTACGGTCGGGAAAGGGCCTGGATTCCAGGTTATTGGCAGTATCGGTGATAAATAAAGGGATTGAACTTGGGTCTTCAATCCCTTTTGTTCGCTGAAGCAAATACCCTTGCGTATGTCTGAAGAATACCTTTAGCGCCTTCCCCCCGGGTTCACCGGGGAGTATCAACATCTCTAATTAATCCCATTTTTTCACCCTTTGCGAAATCATCTGGGTCAGCTTTTTCTTCTGCGCATCGTTCAGATTGCTCTGGAAGCCCATCAACAAATCAAAACCCTTATTAAAGCGCTGGGCTTCACCCCGAAGGATCCCCTGAAGAAGAGCGGTCATTTTTTGAAGATCCGGATTTTCTTTGGCTGCTTCCTCCTTGATCTTCATCCAGGCCTCCCTGCTTTCTATCCGACCCTCCTCGAAATTCTTCCGGACCTCCATCTTTAAACCTTCTAGCTTTATCTTTTGATCCTCGTTAAGATCGAGTTTCCCTGCGGCCTTGTCAATCTTCTTTACAAATACCTTTTCAGCCGCTGCCATAGGGTCCATTCGATGGTGGCATCCAACGACAAATCCTCCCAAAAAAATCGCGGCCAGATAAATGAAATACCGGTTTAGCTTCATCTCTTTTCTCCTTTCTCTATATAAAACAGGGGTTAGGTACTCTCCCTTGCTCTTCCAATCAAAATCTAATAATTGAGGTTACGAAAAGTCAACCCTACAGCTCTCCTTTCTAAAGAAGAGGGCCTTCATCCGGGCTTTCGACTTGTGCTCAGGCCGGGGGCTTATGCCGAAGCTCCTGGGCCTCTGCAGCGTGCAATGCCACGAAACATGCCGGCCGAGCCCGCCGTTAGCCTTGGATGTTAATGAAACCTTTTCACTCTTTATTGATCAGAAACCATTCCATGGATTTCTCATCATAAAATATCTTATAGAGGTGCCCATCACTCCCTTTGATCTGGTAGAACCTCCTGATTTCCGTGTCGTCAGATCTTGCTTCAAGCCATTGCTTCAAAATTTCGATGACCTCGATTCTCTTCCACCGATAAAGGACCGTCCTCGGGGTCTCCTCACCCCGGTAGCCGGAATAAGCAATGACCTCAATCCTTTCTTCAGATGCTTCCGTCAACTTCCGATTTTCACCTCATTCAAGATTTTCAAAAATAGAGCGTCCCTACTCTTTCGGGTAATCTCAAAGAGCCTAATCTCCTTTCTTTTCTTAATCTCTTCAATTGGCTTGCTCCCCTTCAAGGCGATCGTGGCGATCACCCATTTTTCAGAATCCAGAATCTCTTCCAGAAGTTTCTTAAATTGGTTAGAGAAACATTCCATCTTTCCGATCTCATCGATGATGATGAGATGGGTTAAGGGGTTGAGGAATGAAATCGAACCAAGAAAATCTTCAAAGCCCTTCACGTCCACTCGATATTGACCGACCCTGTAACGACTTTCGATCTGCTTATGGGATAGAAGGCCTCTCTTTCCTTCGAGGCTGATCAGCTCAAATCCCTTTCTCCCACCTTCCTCTCTTATCTCTTCGGTGTAAAAACCGACCGGATGAAGATTCTTCAGAGCCTCGGCAAGTTTCCGAATCAGGGTCGTCTTCCCCACACTGGGGAGTCCCGTAATGAGAATATTCTTCTTAACCATACCCAACGGGGGCGTCCTTTCGTCTATTGATTCGCCGCTCCGCCCTCTTCGTTCGAGACAGGAGCGTCGGAAACGGTTTCCCCTGGGGAGGAGGATTCTAAACTCTCCGTCACCTCTTTATACTCCGGGATGACAATTCCCCTTTGGATCATAATGCTGTAAATAAAGCTCGATCGGTTGATGACGTATCGCTGATCCCCAGCCGGGTTGTATTTTCTCGGATTCGGTAGGACGGACGCCAGTCTGGCCGCTTCCTCGGGCGTCAGTTCAGAGGAAGATTTTCCATAGTAATGCCTCGAAGCAGCTTCCGCACCGAATATCCCGTCTCCCCACTCGGCTACGTTGAGATAGAGTTCGAGGATCCTTTTTTTTGAAAGAGCCTTCTCCATTCTCCAAGTGATGACAGCTTCAGAGACTTTCCTGACCAGGGACTTTTCAGGAGAGAGATAGAGATTTCTTGCCAGTTGTTGGGTGATCGTACTTCCGCCAGACTTGAATTTTTTGGCCTTGAGATCCTTCTCAAGGGCTTTCTGAATGGCTTCGTAATCAAAGCCTTCGTGTCCCCAGAATTTATCATCTTCTGCGATAAGAACGGCCTTGACGAGATAAGGGGATATTTTAGAAAAAGACACCCACCTCTGATCAATCCTGAATCGTTTCCCTTTTTCTCTGGATGCCTTTTTTCGATATTCCATGAGCGCCGTCGTCTTCGGGTTTTCTTTCTTGAGTCTCGAAAGATCGGGCATTAAAAGAAGATAGGCGACGGGTAGAAGGAGGAAAAAAAGTGTAAAAAAAACGAACCAGTCAGGATAACGTTTGCGCATGGTTATTGATGAATCCGAAATTCGAATATCGGGCGAAGCGTCCGTTAAGGACCGATCCGAAACAAAAATGTTAAACCCTAAACTCGAAACTCTAAACAAAGTCAAATATGGGAACCACAAAACGCAAGACCGTATAATTTTTGGAGTTTTAGGCTTTGGATTTGATTAGGACTTAGAGTCAGTGTTTAAAGTTTAAACCATTTCGGATTGATCCCCGCGGGAGGCTTCGCCCGTGCCTCGAATTTAGGCCCCCTTTCGAAACAAACTGCCCTGGGGAATCCGGACGTATATGAGGCTTTGGAGGGGCGGAAATCGGGTCTTTACCCACGCACAAAGGGATTGTGTCGCCTTTCGTATTGAATCGTCGTGGTGGGTGCGGATCCATAATTATGACCTGGGAAGACCACCGTTTCTCCGGGTAGGACATAGAGTTTTTGCCGGATGGACGCCTCCAGTACCTCCCATGAACTCCCTGGAAAATCCGTCCTTCCTACCGAGCCCACGAAAAGGGTGTCGCCTGTAAACACCATCCCGTCAAGATAGAGGCATATTCCACCTGCCGAATGACCGGGTGTATGGATGACCTTCAGCTTAACATTGCCCACCTGAATCAGATCCCCTTCCTTGACCACGCTATCCGCAGGGGGAGAGGCTGTGGCGCTAAACATTTCCAGCATATAGGGAGGAGTCCCAACCAGAGCCGCTGCATCCTCTTCGTGGATGACGATCTTGGCTCCGGTCTTTTTGGCCATCTCTGCGTTTCCCATAATATGGTCTATGTGAGAATGGGTGTTGACGATATATTTGATTTTATTTAGACCATGGGATTTCGCCTCAGCGAGAAGCATATTCGCATCATCCGCCGGATCAATGAATAACCCTTCTTGGCTCTCCTCATCGCCAATCAGATAACAGAATATTGCAAAGTTACCGACCTCATACTGTTTTACCAGCATGCCCTTCCTCCCCATCTGGGACTGCATCGCTAAACTATAATTTAAGCACTTGGAAACTTCAACCTTATTATTTGACAACAGCCCTCTCTATCGTTTAATGGAAGAAAAGGACGTGACTCAGAGAGTTGAAAAAGTGAGGAGGAATTCGATTGGGTGAAACTTGAAAGAGATCTCTTCGCCTACCTCTGGCAGAGTGCCTATGAAAATAACTGCAACACTTATTTGATACGGGGAGAGGTAACGGTTCTCATCGATCCTGGTCACTCCCGTTACGTTCCCCGTCTCCTTCACCAGATGGAAGGAGACGGGATCTTTCCAGAAGAGGTCGATCTGATCATCGTCACCCATTCCCATCCAGACCATTTTGAAGGCCTTGAGGCCTTCCAGGATAAATCGGTCAAAATCGCAATGAGCGGCGAGGAAGAGCGCTACGTCGGGGAGAGCGGGAAACTCCTCTTTCAAATGACGGGACAACCCTTGCCTCCATTTCGAATCGATTTTTACCTTAACGAAGGAGAGCTCCATTTAGGCAAGGAGACCTTTCATGTCTACCAGACCCCTGGTCACTCCCCCGGTTCCCTTTCAATCCATTGGCCTGAGAGGAAGGTACTCTTCACCGGAGATCTCGTTTTCTATAAGGGGATTGGGAGGACAGACTTTCCGGGGGGCAATTCTAAATTAATAAGGGAGAGTTTAGAAAGGATGTCCCGTCTGGAGACGGAGCTCTTGCTTCCAGGTCACGGAGAAGTGGTGAGGGGAAAGGAGATGGTGCTTCAGAACTTTGATTTCATCCGGCAGAACTTTTATGCTTATTTATAAACCTCTCAACCGCTCTTTGATTTCGTCTAATGTCATCTTGTAGTGATCCAATTTCTCATTTTCCTTTTCCCAGAGTTCGTCTCCTTCAAGTTTTGGCTCCACCGCGCTCCCGTAGATTCCATCCTTCCTCAAGACCTCTCTCCGTTGGGCCTTCACCTTCTCTTCGACCTTTTCCTTTTCTTGTTGATATCGGGAAACCAGGCGGTAGAATTCTTGCTTCACCTCATCGATATTTCTTTGCCCCAAGGATTCAATCCCTTTGAGGATTCTTTCCTCTCCATCGTCCAGAGAGAGGGCATCGATCCATTGAGAAAGAAGGAATTCCTTCACCGCGGTCGCCGTCATCTCCTCCATTCTCTCAATCTGCTTCAGGATGTCATTCAGGGGGAGATTTCCCTCACGGTACCTGTGGAAGAGGCTGGTTGCCTTCTGCAGAACCTCCTTTTTCTTCATCTCTTCTCTTTCCTTCTCGGAGATGGCGAACTTTTTTGTTTTCTCCATCGCCAGTTCCAAAGTGGATTTAATCTCTCCCACGTCTCAATCTCCTTAGCGCTATGAACATAGCACCGAGCGCTTAGCCTTCCATTCATAACAAAAAGAGACCCCGAGATAAGAACCGGGGTCTCTTTTCCTTTTCGTTTAACGAACTTCCCCTTAGGCCAGAACTGTCACGTCCGTTGCCTGTGGACCCTTCGGACCTTCGGAAATTTCGAACTCCACCTCATCCCCTTCGTAAAGGGTCTTGAATCCATCCTTCTTGATGGCTGAGAAGTGAACGAATACATCACCCCCGTCCTCTCTGGAAATGAACCCGTAGCCCTTCTTCTCGTTGAACCATTTGACACGACCTTTGGCCACTACAACTCACCTCCCCTCGTATGTGGAATGACGTAAGTTGTAATAGCCCTTGGTCTTAAGCAAAAAGCCACAAAAGTTCGAATTGTCACTTTTGTGGCTTTTTTTACGATCCAAACAACTACTCCTTACAACTTACTCTGGCCCAATTATGAAAAATTCCTCTTTAAAAGTCAAGTCTTTTTTGATGGCATTTTGGGACTCGACATCAGACCCTCTTGTGTACACAGATTCTAGAGATTTCTGCAGTTTTTGAGAATGTCTGAAAACCGATGGAGTGGAATTGTGCAGTGATATCTTTGAGAGATATATTCATGAAACAAGGAGGGCCGAGAAGAAATTCCGAAGAATAAAGGGAGGCGTATGAAGAGCTATAATTTATTGAAATTGAAACTGAATTTGAGTATCCTCGCGCGGATTTTGTTCTTGACAGTATAAATGTATTGTATTATATTGTATTTCAACCCGGTGAGGGGGTTTTGTTGGCACAGAAAAAAGTTGCGCGTACAATATATATCAACGACGGACAAATGGAGGCTTTGAAGAGACTATCCGAGAAGACCAAGGTCCCCCAGTCCGTCTATGTTAGGGAGGCCCTGGACATGCTTTTGGAGAAGTATTCGGAGCAGTTGAAGTTTGAATTTAAGGAGTATCTCAAAGGGTAATCTCTCATAAGTCACACGAGGACTGGAAGGGAAAGGTAACGTGACAGACCGTTTCCGACTGGCTTATTTAAAATCAACGGGATTTGAAAGAGCCGACTTCGCCGAATCTTTTTCATCCTATGATTCCGGCCATACTGGAAAAATGCCAGTCTCTCCTCTTCCAGAACGTAATATTTTGAAAACTCTCTCCTCCGAAGCCATTCTGAAACAGGCGAAAGCGGATTTGAAGAACCCCGATTCGAAGGTAAGAATTTTGGCGATAAAATATTACTTAGAGAAATCTTACCCCTCCATCCCTCTTTCCGTCCTCCAGGAGATTTTATCCGATCGAGACCCGAATGTCAGGGCTGAAGCGCTCCAGTCCCTTATCAAATTTCGAAGTTCCATCATCTCCCCTTTATTAAGAAAATATCTTAGAGATAGCGACCCAAGGGTCAGGATCGCTGCCCTCCGAGGGATGTTTCAATATCAAGGGAAAATTGATCCAAACATCTCGCTCCAATGCTTGAGCGACGAATCGACTTGGGTGAGACGGAAAGTGGCCACCTTATTGGGTTGGGCACGAATAGAGGGCGCCTTCCCCGTCCTGGTGGAGTTGTCAAAGGATCGGGATCCGATGGTGAGAAAGGCGGCCCTATTTTCTCTGACCACGGTTTATCCTGACGAGAGCGAAGATCGCCTGATGGAGGCCATGACCGACACAGACCGCGCTCTTCGACAATGGGTGAAATTCACTCTAGAGAGAATAGCAGCAAGGCCGCTGAAAAGAAAAATGGCTTTAATGAACCGAGATTGAGGATAGAAGAATATCGATGGCGAATCACTCGTTACCCCTTATTCAAAAGGCTCAAATCTTAGGAGACATCGCCTACTCGCCGATGGCCTTTGCGAAGCTCCTTGGAATTTCGAAGCAAGACCTCCTTGAGAAAGAGGCGAGAGGAGTCCTCCCCCCTCCAAAGAGGGATTCCGGTCAGGAGCGTTATTATAAGCCGGAGGACGTTAGTAGGTACCGGAACTACTTGGGCTTTCCCCCTCCCGTCAAATCCATTCGAAAACAGCTCTTCCTCAACTTTAAAGGGGGGACGGGAAAAAGCACCATCTCTGCCTCTTATGGTTTTCGCCTCGCTCAGATGGGAGCCCGAACACTTTTGATTGATTTGGATCCGCAAGGCCACCTGACACAATGCCTGGGCCTCAACAGTCAACAGTTTCCCAAAACTCTGTTCAGTGCCCTCATTGAAAAGGAAGAGATGGAAAAGATCATTGTCAAAACGGATCTCCCCACACTGGACATCATCCCCTCGAACCTCAACCTCTCACCCGTTGAACTCTCGCTCTTTTCGATGAATTCAAGAGAGTTTCGTTTGAAGAGGCTTATCAATTCCGTAGAGAAGCATTATGAACTGATTGTGATGGACGCCTCCCCCAGCATCGGGCTCCTAAACCTTAATGCTATCCTGGCCTCTAACGACCTCATCATCCCTGTCTTGGCCGATTTCCTTTCCTACCATGGACTCAAGATTCTCTTCGAGACCCTCTCCACGATCGAAGAGGACTTTTCTTTTGTGTTTGAAAATATTTTCATCTTCCTGAACCGTTACAACGAGTCCCACCGCATCTGCAAACGTTCGAAGAAGGCGTTGGAAACCCACTACGGAAAATACCTCCTCGACACGGTGATCCGTCAGGATACGAAAATTGCGGAGGCAACAAGCCAAGGGACCCCGATCTTTTTATTCGCCCAATCCTCGAAGGGCGCGACAGATGTACAAAGCTTAATTGATGAGATATTAGAACCGAAAGGAGCGGATCATGTCGGATGAATTTACTAACAACGTTGCACAAAAATTCCCCAACACCCTGAACAAGGAGCCGATCGAAAGGCCGTGGGATGTTGCGGAGGCTCATTTCCTCTCTCCCCTAAGGAAACCTGTTGAGGAATCCAAAAAAGATGATTTGACAGAACGAATCGATACGCTTTATTCCGAGCTTCGTTCCTCTTTGACGGTGCGATCTGCGCTGGAACTCGACCTGAAGAAGGCCAATCGAATTCTCGGAGAGGTGAACCGGGTCAAGGCAGAGGTGGAGAAGATTGTCGAGATGTTAAGGGTGATGGACGAATACATGAGAGAACGGATCAAGTGATCTCTTTCCCCTTTTTCAGACAGCCGGGGGAAGGAGGGCCGAATGGCTGAGGAGGATACAGGATGAAGCCAAGAAGTCAGGTGGTCACGGCCGATGGGTTCGATACAAATGTTGCTGAGAAGATGCCGAAGATCAGAAAGCTGGAAGAATCCCTTCCTTCACCCTTGGAGGCGGAGCGCCAGACCCTGGAGGAAGACCCTCTTGAGTCCATACCGGAGATGAGAACCCCGGAGACTCAGGCGGAGAAGAAGGTGATCTTCGAACCTCCAAAGAAAGGGGTTGGGCTTGAGCAGGGGCTGGATGTCCTGAACCTGATCGAAGATCTTCATGCTCAGCTTCTCGCGTCGGCCCAGACCAAGAGGGCATTGGAGATGGACCTAGCTTCTTACAAGAAGAGTGTCCAGCAATTCGCCCGGGATAATCAAGAATTACGGCGTCAACTGGAGACCCTGAGCAGAGAAAATCAGAGGTTCAAAGAATCCCAGTCTGAATCCATCTACCTTCAGGAGGAGAATGCGGACGCCCTGGAGAGAATCAAGGCCCTTCAACAGGAGTTGAGGGAGATGAAGGAAACCTTGACCAGAGCTACTCAGGAAAGAGAAGAGACCTTCGATCGGATTCGTGATCTGCAATCCCAGCTAGAACAGAATGAGGTGGGAAAAATCAGAGAGAAGCTGAAAGAGAGAGAAGCTTCTCTTTTCTCCGAGGAAAATCGAGATCTGCAGTCCAGATTGGAGGAGGCTCTCACCGTAAACAGGGATCTGGAGGCAAAGTACGAAACCTTGAAAAAATCCTTCAGTGAAGTCAGAGAATCTCTCATCTTTTTGAGGGATTCCTGCAAGGCGAACTACTATAATCTGTCGGAAAACGCTGAATAGGAAAGCATTGACATCCCCTAGCAATTAAGTTATACATTCTGCAGCCGTTAATACACTCGCCATTTTTATCCCCTCTCGTCATCTGTTTCACCGCAGAAGGGATCGTTTCACGGGGAGCCTGCTTGAAAATTCGATTGATCGATCCAGCCTATCACCACCCTTACTACAGCCATTCGCAAAAAGTGATCAAGAACATCTGGTTCGCCCGCCTGACACTGACCACGCTGGCCGCGCTCACCCCTCCGGATATTGAAGTGAAGATCACGGATGAGAACGTCGAGCCCATTGACTTTCAAGAGGATGTGGATCTGGTCGGTGTGAGCGGAATGGTGATGCATGCTCCGAGGGCTTACGAGATCGCGCAGAGGTTTCGTGAGAGAGGGGTCCCGGTCGTCATGGGGGGACCTCATGCCTCGAGCCTTCCTCTCGAGGCCAAGCAGCATGTGGATGCTGTGGTCATTGGTGAAGCGGAGAATGTCTGGGGAGGATTGATTGAAGATTTTAAGCAGGGGTGCCTCAAACCTTTCTATCAGGCGGAGTCCTTCTGCTCAATGGAAAGACTTCCCTTTCCGAGGCTTGATCTCCTTCATAAAGATGCCTACATGACGATCAATTGTGTCCAGACGACCCGGGGCTGCCCTCACCAATGTGATTTTTGTCATGTCACCCATTTTTTTGGAAAGACCTACCGCTGTCGTCCGGTGGATGAAGTGATTGAAGAGGTGAAGCGGTTAGAAGGG
>Ga0187772_10000195_pt1 | contig 25601 bp, 18 predicted proteins | sample 0116_SJ02_MP15_2_FD_133137 | JGI IMG/M metagenome (GOLD analysis project Ga0187772, IMG submission 133137) | Tropical peat soil microbial communities from peatlands in Department of Meta, Colombia - 0116_SJ02_MP15_20_MG | ecosystem: Environmental > Terrestrial > Soil > Wetlands > Peat | place... | reverse complement strand
GTGGGGCCGTTGTCCGTGACGACTTCGGTGTAGAAATAGTTCTGCCCTGCATCGACGGCAGTGGAAGAAACGGATTGCGTGAGCTGCAGATCGGCAGTTCCCGCGGCTACAACCGTGACGTTCGTCGTGCTGGTGTTGTTCGATGGTATCGGATCGGTGAGCGAGGAATTGCTGACGGTCGCGGAATTCGTGATGACCGTGCCGTTGGCGACGCCAGCATTCACGCCGACCGTGATGGTAAGCGCGTTTGCCGTGGCTCCAGCGGCAAGGGTCGTGTTGTAGGTGCAGACGATATTGCCAGTGGCACCGACGGCAGGCGTAGTGCAGGTCCAACTGGTCCCGGCATAAGCCTGGAAGGTGGTGTTCGTTGGAGTTTGCGTGGTGACGGAGATGCTTCCGTTTGGCGCGGCGGTGGGGCCATTATCGGCAACGGTTTCAGTGTAGGCGTAGTTGGTGCCGGCGGCGACGGACTCCGGAGATGCAGTCTGTGTGAGTTGGAGATCGGCAGTCCCTGCAGGCTCCACGGTGATGGAAGATGTGCTGGTGTTGTTGGAGGGATCGGGGTCGGTGAATGCGGTATCCGCGACGGTAGCGGAGTTCTGGATCACGGTGCCGGAGGTGGTGCCTGCGGCAACTTGCAGCGTCAAGGTGAGCGTAGTAGCAATGCCGCCACTTGCCAATGCACTGCTGTAGGTGCAGAGGATGTTGCCTGTGCTGCCCACGGCGGGCGTAGTGCAAATCCAATTCGTGCCGGAGTAAGCCTGAAACGTAGTGTTGGGTGCGGTTTGGGTGGAGATAGTGATCGTTCCTGCAGCGGCGTTTGTCGGGCCATTATTAGTGACGACTTCGGAATACGAATAATTCGTGCTGGGAGCGACGACGGTTGGAGAAGCTGTTTGGGTGAGGGCCAGATCTGCTGGCACTACGGTCGAAGTTGCTGTGCTGCTCACGGTGGAAGTGTTGGCGCCTTTGGCGTTGACGGTGTCGGTGATCACGGTGCCGGCAGTCACGCCAGCGTTCACAGTAACGACTACAGTGAACGTGGTGTTGTCTCCGGAGGGATATTGGCCAAGGCCACTGGTATCCGTACAGGTGATCACGCCGGCGTTGAGACCGCAGGTCCAAGGTTGGTTTCCACCTGACTTCCCAGCCGACACAAAAGTCGTATTCGCAGGAAGGTTTTGACTAACAGTGAGGGGGAATGTCACCGGGGTTCCACTGTTATTGGAGAGGAATTGGGTGTAGGTGATATTGGCGCCGGGAAGCACTGAAGTGGGTGAGGCAGAATTCGTGATAGTGAGTGCCTGTGCCCAGGTTGATGGGGCACCGGCGAATATTGCGCACAGGACGAACGGTGCGAACAACGCGCTTATCGAGGAGATTCGCCTGAGGCGGCGGGCGGCGCTGAGCTTTGCCCGATGAAACAGGATCCGCAGAGTATCCCGGAACCTGGCAAGCCCACCCGTCATGCCCGATGATTTGCCCGCGCGTTCCGCGAAAATAACCTTGCCGAACAGATGACTAGAGGGCGGGTCATTCTCCTGCCCCGAATCGCTTCGTGTGATCACCTGCCCGAGCGAGTCAACACTTGAAACTCGATGGACCTGGAGGCCAACCTCTCCACGCGTCAAAACGACATCCCCGTGTTTAACTTCGGCCGCGTTTGAGGGAGCGACCACAACATCATCACCATCTAGAAGATTGGGTTTCATGCTTTGGCCGCTGACGCGGAACTGAACGGCATTGCCTCGCCTCAGCAGAGCAGCACACAGTTCTTCGAATAGACGGGAATCTCGACGGACCTGAGGCTCAGACACGCGCATAGCGAACCGCCTCCACTGCGCCGGGTGTTGGGGTAAAGCGCAAGATGGAACAGGGCACGGAGCGAGTGATGTGATCCAGAAAACTTAAGGTGAATTGAATGCCGCTTTCCAAATAATGAGGAAGAAACGTGCGGGCAAAGAGTTCGGCGGCCGCCTTTGCTGGTGGGATGGGGACAAGTTCGTTCGATGCGGACTGTTCAAGGAGAAAGATGGCGGATAGGGGTGCATGACCGGGAGAGGAGACGCCGGCATCGCCGTGCCAGGGCGTGCCGTACATCCAGAACTTGTCACAGTGTTTGCGGAGGATGATGCGGTCGTCGCTCAGCAGCGTCACTCCAGGCTGAGCCGCCCAGAGGCGGGCCGTCGTGCTCTTTCCGGCACCCGAATGACCCAGGAAGAGGTAACCACTGCCGTCCTGGTCGGTCAAACCGAGGGCATGAACTTCCGCACCTTCGCCGAGAGCCAGGCGATGCATCATGACCAACTCGTCGAAGGGATATTCGAGCGGGAAAACGGGTCTCTCCTCCGTAAATGAAGAGCGATGCAAAACCACGTGGCCGCGTTCGAAGAAAGGGTCAAACCATGCAGCTTTGTAAGGCTTCGGACCGACGGCAGGGCTGCAGAAATAGAACTTGGTTCCGGTGTCAGAAGTGTAGGCGGACCACAAACCACTGGACAGAAACGAAGGATTCGACTTTGGGAGCGTCAGACTATCCGCCCAGGAAACGTCCAGCTCCATGTGGCAAGTGTGATTGGCGGTGGAGGGAAGGAGGAAAGGCTGGTGTTCCTGATCGAGCGCCACGGGCATGTCGACTGAACACCACATGCCCAGGGAAAATCCTCCAATACAGACGGCAAGGCGCGAGGCCTCAGCAGATTTTGTCGGGAGGTTTGTGGTGGCGGAGGGCATGGAATTCACTCGCAATCAGGACCCAAAGGTGTGGCAGCGGACGCGCGCACTGGAGCATCCTCCTGAGATTGGGCCGGCCGAGGAAGGCGTCTTGCAATGCCCGAGAACAGCCTCTTCAGGGCGAAGGCTCACCCGCACAACCTGGGGCGGCTCGTAAGAAGGCTTGTTCTTTGGCTTGGGCTTTTGCTTTTCCTTCATTGCCTTTCTTTCCTATTCGAGGCGGCTCTGTTCATAGGTGCCGCAAGATGAACAGCCTCCGGCAGAGCAGCCTCCACGGGAATCGAATACGGGCAGTAAGGAACTTGAGTTAGAAGAGGACAGCGGAACTAGGTTGTTGAGAGCGATCCAATCCTTCTGAATGCGCCCGGCCGATTCGCAGAGCGATGTGTGTTGGGTGCCTCCTGCACAGCAGGCGCAGTCCCCGTGTTGAGGAACCTTCACGCCCAGAGCGAAGGCGCGAAGATGTGCCACCTGGCAAAGAAAATCCACCGGAGTTTCCGCGTCGCCGCTTTCCAGTTCGCCGTTGGCAGCACACATGCTGCAGAGCGTGCGGATACGGCAGTTCGTACAGATGGTCTGGCGCTTGATTCTCGTGTCGCGAATCTCTTTCAAAGGGCCATCCCAGCCCTGGCGGAAGTTGCCAGAGCGAATGTTGTAGCCTTCGCGATGAGAGAGGACACAAATGGTCATATTGCCGTTGGGGTCGACGGCGCAGCCGTTGTGGCCCCCGCCGCAGTTATAGCGTTTGTCGGATGCTGGCAGATTGGCGGCAAGTTCTGCTTCGATAAGGCGCTGATATTCGCGCCGGCGAACAGGGTCGCGAAATTCCAAGGCCACAGCTTGTTCTGGTGTGAGGCGCACGGCGAGCGGGCTCTGTGAGCAGTCGGTACGAGGATTCACCAGGGGATCGAACTTGAACTCCACTCCCAGATCCTGGGCGAACCGCTTCATTTCGTAGACTTCGTGGACGTTCACGGAAGTAGGAACGGTCTTGAGTTTGAGGGGCAATCCCCGTTCTAAGAGCAGCGAGACACCCCGCATGCAGCGGTCGAACGAGCCGGGAATTTGGGTCAAGGCCTCATAGGTTTCCCGGGTAGCCCCGTACAGGGTGATCTCAATGCTGAAGGGTCGGTATTGGGCGAGGTGGTCGGCAACCTTCGGGGTGATCATGGTCCCGTTGGTGAACAGAGTGATCAGGAAGCCGCGCTTTTTTGCCTCGGTGTAAATGTCCAGGAAGTCTTTGCGTGCGAAAATCTCTCCTCCCGTATAGAGCAACCAAAGACAGCCCAGTTCAACGAGTTCGTCCAAAAGGCGGATGTGCTCTTCAAAGGTCAATTCCTCCTTCCGTGCCTTGGAATCGCCCATGGGAAGGTTGTTGTAACAGTGCTGGCACTCAAGGGGGCAGCGGTGCGTCACCTCAATCGAGACTTCGGCGGGGACGCGGCGGCCTTGGAACCTCTCATGAAGGAGGCTCGAGAAGTCACCATATGTAGCAGTCTGCACCACTAGAGGAACCTTTCTCTTTCGAGAATCAGGACTCGGAAAGGACCAACTTTTCCTCGAGCAGTGAATCGAGAAATGACTCGATATCTCTAGCAGCCTGGGACCCGGTCACATCAAACTCATCGCAAATCCGCTGAACCATTTCGCCGAGGGTGCGGCCTTCGGTCATGAAGTCCCAAAGCACCGAGCCAACGGGATTGAGTGTGTACAGGGAGTTGAGATCGCCGACCCCACTTCGAATGGGAACAATGATGAGTTCGCCCTCGATCCGGCGAGAGACGACCTCCTGGTTTCGGATGAAGCGCACGTCTGTTGCGATCATAGAGATAGCTGAGCCTCCGTTTGAGCCCCGGAAATAAGGGGAAACCACTAGAAAAAGTTTGCAGTACTGTTACGGGGGTGTCATGAAGTGAAACAGGGGGTGTACCGTAACGGTATCCGTTAACGACTAGGGCATATGTGGAGGTAAGAACTAACCGAAGCGGTTGTGTCTTCAGGGTTTACGGCAAGGGTGAGAGGAGCAAGCTGGGCCCCTAATCACTCTAGGGAAGAGGTAGGGGGAGGACGTCCCAGATAGAAACAGAAATTTGGAATTCAGGACTTGGACCAGCGAGCCTGAGTCACGGCAGCGATTAAGGCCTTTGCCATATCGATTATCTTCGTGTGCTCATTTCGGCGAAGAGCGGCCAAGTCCACAAGGTCCGCACCGACGCCGAGCGCAAAGGAGCCTGCGGCAAAATACTCGGCCGCATTTCCCAGGTTCACGCCCCCTGTGGGAATGAGTTTTGCGTCTGGAAACGGGGCTTTCAGTGCCTTGATGTGTTTCGGACCTCCGACGCTGCCACAGGGGAATATCTTCACGACTTTTGCACCGGCTTCGAGGGCAGCCATAAGCTCGGTTGGCGTTAACGCACCCGGAATGGCGAGCATCCCGCGCTCGGCGGCCGTTTTCAGAACGGGAACCGATAACCCAGGGCTGACGAGGAACTGGGCGCCGGCGTCAAGGCAAACCTCTGCTTGCAAGGCGGTGGTGACAGTACCGGCCCCGACGAGCGCGGCATCACCATAATGGCGAACGAGTTGCTGGATCATGGTGGGAGCATTGGGCACAGTCATGGTGATTTCCATGATGGGGATGCCGCCGGCGGAAATGGCGTCGACAGCGCGGCGGGCTTCGTCGAGGTGGGCAGCGCGAACGACGGGAACGATACCGATTTCGTGGATTTTGCTAATGGCTTCTTCGATGGTCACAGCGGGACTCCGGAAATGGAAAGAAATAGAAAATCGGTCTAGCAACCATTTTTGGACGGATAGGCATGGTTGTCACGGGGAAGTTTGGGCCGCACTTCCCAGGTTTCTGGTGGGATCCGTGAGCAGCCAAGCGAAACCGCCAAGAGCGCTGAGGGTAGCAGCAAACAAAAAAGGATAGGTCCAGCCAAGATGGACGGCGATGACGGGAGTCAAAACGGCTGTCACCCCGCCACCCAACTGTGCCCCCATATTCATGAAACCGGAAGTTGAGCCAGCTCGCGCGCCAGCGATATCCGCAGTGACCGACCAGTAGCTGCTCTGCGCGAGATAGAGGGCACCCGCGCCACCCGCAAGCACCAGGCTGGCCAACTGAGCGCTTGCCGCTTGCGAGCCAAGTACAAGAAGAAGGGCAGTGAGGAACAGGGCGAAGGCAGCGATGCCACAACGACCGGCGCGCTTGCCGTAAACCTTGGTCAGCTTGTCGTTGACCACGCCACCGAGCAAGCTGCAAACGACCATGGCCAGTGGCGGCAAGGTGCTATAGAAGGCGCTGGATTTTAAGTCGAGACCGCGCACCTTGAAGAGGTAGCGGTGGAACCAACTGAAAAAGATCCAAGCGACATAGCCAAAACAAAAATAGCTGAGCGTGACAAGCCAAACGTCTTTGCTACGAAGGATGACGCCCCAGGCAATGTCTCGTGAGCCGCGCCCTTCGACGGCAGGCGCAACCGTCTGACCGGCTTGAATGTGCTGAAGCTCGGAAGGGGAGACGCTGGGATGTTTTCGCGGCGTATCGCGCGCCGCAAGAAACCAGACCAGACCGACCAGCAGACCAAGCAGCGCGCTCAGCCAAAACGACCAGCGCCAGCCATAGTGCACCATAATGTAGGTAACAATGGCCGGGGCCGACCCTGCACCGGCGCCAACACCCGCAAAGATCAAACCGTTCGCGATGCCTCGTTCTTGCGTGGGAATCCACCGCGAAACGAATTGGTTTGATGCGGGGTAGATAATAGCCTCGCCTGCGCCCAGAAGGAACCTCACCAGAACAAAAAGGAAAACGGCTCCGCTGAGAACGGGAGAGATTGTGGCGGTAAGAGCTGTGAAGATGCCCCACCAGACCACGCCTGCCGTGAGGACAAGCCGAGGTCCCAATCGGTCGGCCAACCAGCCTCCAAAGGTTTGAAATAGCGCGTAACCCCAGAGAAAAGCGCTGAAGACCCAGCCCAGCTGAACATCCGTAAGATGGTATTCCGTGGCAATGGCGCTGGCAGCCACCGAAATGTTGACGCGGTCCAGGAATGAAACCGCGCTGAGAATGAAGAGCCAGAAAACAAGGAACCAGCGCACCTTGCTGCGCCCCCGATCAGGCATGGACACTCCGTTCCGCGGAAGGCCGGGCCGAAGTGCTCATGCCGCGTGGGCTTTCAGAAGTTCGTAGAGCCTGTCGGCGATGATTGCGTCTTCGCCGGGCTTTAGCATGAACGAGTTCATGGACAAGGCATCGTGCCTGTCTTCCGCGGCATGTTTTTCCGAGGTGGAAAGAACGATACAGGGCTTGGAATTGCGTAGCTCCTTCAGTGCTTCGTCGGGAGTGAGCTTGATGCGCTGCGGATCCCACTTAATCTCCATGTGCGGGACGTGGTTGGCCACGTCCGGCACGAAGTAGGAAGTTGTGACGGAAGGGAGAGTGGTGATTTTTGCGGAGACGAGTTCCAAGCGGCTCTGCCACTCTTTGTTGAGGGCAGCGTGGTCGTCGTTCAAGTAAAGCTCCAGGGCCTTGACCATTCCGACGATCTCTTCCTTGCCCACTTTCTGGCTGCGGCCGATGGTGTCCTCGTGCGGACTGTTGTTAAGCAGGGCGTAACCGACGAGGTCCTTGCGTCCGAGCAGCAAGCCGGCGCATTGCGGGCCGCGGATGGCCTTGCCGCCACTGAAGGCGATCAGGTCGTAGCCCATGTTGGCGTAGTCCCACAAATGAGAAACGGGAGGCGTGTCCGCGGCCGCATCGATAAAGGTGGGGATGTTGTTCTCTTTGGCGACTTTGACCCATCCGTCGACCTTGATCTGGCCTTGGGCATTAGCGAAGTTAGAAAAATGCATCATGGCGGTGTTGGAGTTGATCGCTTTTCGCAGTTCCTCAGTCGTTTCAATCACGATCAGTTTCACGCCCGTGTTGCGGAGCTGGTGATCGAACGGATTGCGGTGCGTTTTCTGGATGATGACTTCGGACTTCATCCCTGTAAGGTCAGGAATCTGCTGAATAAATTTCGGATTGTCTCCGGTAAGAATGCCGGCGAGGCCGGACTCCATGGCTGCGGCCGCCCCGGACGTAACAATTGCGGAATAATTGGCCGGGAGTTTAAGCATCTCGGCGATGCGCTTACCCGCAGCGGTTTCGAGTTCAACGATGTTGACAAAGTGTTGAGCAGCCAGGTCCATAACGGCTTCGACTTCCGGGCGGATGAGCGAGCCGCCAAGATAGGTCATGGTGCCCTGGCCGTTAATCACTGTGGTGACGCCGAGCTCGTCATAGACGTTTCCCGTCGAACCGAAACCGCTGATCTTCGCATCCGGAACCGTGGAAGGAGAGGAAGAGGAGAGCAGCTTCCTGGGATTTGTCATCGCCGCGGTGAGAGCACCGAGGCTGCCCATAAAAGAACGGCGAGTCCATTTCAAGTTCAAGCCCATGATTGTTCTCCTTTTCCCCTAATGGTTTACTTCTTCACGACCGCAGCAATGCAATTGATTTCGACGAGAGACTTCCCGGGAAGAGCTGCAACGGCGACCGTCGTGCGTGCCGGACCGCCATTCGGGAAATAGGTCTTGAAGACATTATTCATGCCCTCGTAGAAGTCGATATCGGCGAGATACACAGTAAGTTGCAAGATGCTGTCCATCGTGCCGCCACCGCGTTCAACAAGGGTCTTCACATTTTCCATCACGTGCTTGGTGTGGGTTTCGATGTCCATCGGGAAATCGCTGGAGTCGTGCGAATGCGCCCCCTGGCCGGCAATGTAAATCGTGCCATTGTGAATCACGAGTGGCGTGATAAAGCCGTTGCCTGCTGTCTTCCCTTCATAATCGAGTTTCTGAACACCGCTGGGGGCCTGTGCTGAGGTGGGAGCGGCGTTCGCAAGTAAACTGACAGCTCCGACGCCGGTAAAGAGTGAAGCGAGGCGCGCGGCAAAACTCCTGCGAGAAGTGAGATTCGAAAACATGTAGTTCTCTCCTTTGCTTGGATTAGACGAAATTTTCCTTACGGCAAAGCAAAACTGAAAATATCGCTGCCTGATGCCACGGCGACATATTGCACGCCGTTGACTGCGTAAGACATCGGCGAGGCGTGGAATGTCTGGCCGGTATGAAAGTGCCAAAGCGACTTTCCGGTTTGGGCGTCGGCCGCTTCAAAAGACTGGGCATCGTCGCCGAAGAAAACCAGACCACCTTTGGTCGTCATGGTGCCGGCGAAGGAATGACCGTTGCCGACTTGCACCAAACGCCAAGCCGGCTTATCGGACTCAAGATTGTACGCGAGCAGAAGGCGTTGGCGGTCATCTCCGAGGCTGCGTTTCACGCCGGTGGCATAGTATGCCTTGCCTTCCTGGAATTTCTCGCTTTTCTTGAAATACAGATCGCAATTTTCCGTGGCCAGAAAATAAAAAAGGTGCGTTTCGGGATTGAAAGAAGGCGCATACCAGTTCGTGGCGCCGCTGAAGCCGGGGCAAACGCGGGTTCCATCGGCGGTGGGCATAACATCTGTGCGGATGGGACGGCCTTGCTTGTCTATTTCCTTCGCCCAATTGAGTTTTTCGGCAAAGGGAACGGCGGAAAGAAATTTTCCATCGGTGCGGTCCAGCACATAGAAAAACCCGTTGCGGTTGGCTTCTGCCAACAGCCTGCGCGGTTGTCCGGCATAAACGGCATCGATAAGGACCGGCGTCTCCGTGGCATCATAGTCGAAAAGATCGTGCGGGGTGAATTGAAAATACCATTTCAGTTTGCCGTCGTCGGGATCGAGGGCGAGAACGGAATCCGTATAGAGATCGTCGCCGGGACGAGGATCGCCGTCAAAGTCAGGACAAGGATTGCTAGTACCCCAGTAGATGGTATTGAGCTCAGGATCAAAAGTGCCGGGCATCCACGTGGTGCCGCAACCGTGAAGGTACATATCCCCCGGCCAGCTGGCGGAACCGGGCTCGCCGGGAGCGGGAATCGTCCAAAAACGCCAGACCTGTTTTCCGGTTTCCGCATCGTACGCCGCAACGAATCCGCGCACCCCATCATCGCCGCCGGATGTGCCGACGAGTACTTTATCTTTTACGACCAGCGGAGCACTGGTGGCGCCGTAGTTCTTGTTGCCGTCAGTGTAGGCCACGTCCCAAATCAGGTGGCCGGAGCGCGCGTCCAGACACAAGAGGTGTGCGTTGTCCGTTTCCATATAGATACGGGAGTGCCAGATGGCGACGCCGCGATTGTGGTGTTGCGCAGCGTCGTCGATCAATCCTTCGGAGACCGGGCGCGAATAGTGCCACACGATGCGGCCGGTTTGACCGTCGAGCGCATAGGCATCGTTGGCGGAAGTGACGAACATCATCCCGTCGACCACCACGGGCGTGACTTCCAGGCTGTCCGAATTCGGAGAATGGAAAACCCATTGGGCGTGCAACTGACTCACATTCGCGGCATTGATCTGATCGAGGCTGCTGTATCGGCGCCCGGTGTAATCGCCGTTATAGGAGAGCCAGTTTGCGCCAACTGGTTCGGCGAGGAGTTGCGACGGCAACACATTCACGGTGACGGAGAAGGAGGCATTGCCGGCTTCCTGGGCCGCGACTGGAGCCGCCGTCCATCCGAAGAAAATCATTAGACTCACGAATTGTGCGGCAACTCTCATGGGCTAGAAATTCTTGACTCCGGTGACGATGCTTGCCGAGCCTAATTCGCCGCGATCGTTGCCGTGGAGGTCGATCAAATGGACTGAGACTCTCGCGGCTTCGGCCGGAGCAGTGATCGTTTGCGCCAGTTCTAACGGCCTCTCAACGTTCGCGGCCTCGAGGGCAAGAGTTTTCAACTTGTTCCCGTTTGCATCGAGGAGTTCGGCCTCCAAATGGCCGAAGATGAACACGGCGAATGAACCTCGGAGCTTGATTCCTTGTGCAGAGCGTGTGGCCTGGAGTGCCGCAAAGCACACGCCCCCGGCGGTAACAGATGTCGGCTCTTTTCCCGCTCGAACGGGGTTCCATTCCGTATCCATAGCGTAGGTCTGGCCCGGAGAAAGCGAAACGATGGGGCTATTCAGCTCCGCTTCCATGTAGCGTAGTGGTTCCTCAACGTGAGGAGTCGACAGCTCGGGAAAGCCGGCGTCGTTGAGGGTGACGCTGCTGCCGTTCTTATAAAAAATAACCGTAGCTTTACCCGGATAGTCGCCCGAAGGTATGTAGTGGAAGTGTTCCATCATGCCAAATTGCGCAGTGGCGTCGATCACGGCAATCCAACCTGCCGTGGAATCCAGCCAAACTTCGTTTTCCAGAGGAAGCCAGTGCAAGGAGAAGAGGCCGTCTTTAATGCGGAACGATGGATCATCCGCGAGACCGGCACGAACATGGAATCGTTCGAGGTAGGCACTCTCGGGATTGGCCGGAGTATACGCCCAGAAGTCGCGATTGTAGTCCCCCAAACGTTCCGGATTCTTGGTGTCGTATTGCGTGACGGATTGGACTGACCATTGAATTGGGTGATCCGCGATGTTCTTCATGAGGGCGTGAAAACGGATTTCCGGCGAACCATCCGCCAATGCGATTTCGCGGGCGTATTGCAAGCCGGTTCGCAGATCAGGCGGTCCGTCGAGGCGGACTTTGCAAACGGGAGACTCGGAAAGCACGCGAAAGGAATAGTTTCCGTCATCGAGTGGATCAGAATAGGGACCGGGCCAATGATGTTCGTCCTGGTCGCCCTCCGGCATGGGCCAGATCTTGTCCCCGCCGTAATTGAACCAATGGTGCTGTTTCGCCGCGGGAACAGGCGGGAAATACTGGCCCTTGAATTTTGGATTTATGAACAGATAAGGATGCTCCAGAAAGTAGACCTGCATGAGACGGCCGCCGAGTTGCGGGACGATGACCAGCCTCACCCAGGCATTGGAAATCTGCTGTGCTTGCCAGCCTTCATACGAAAGGGCTTCGATGTGACAAGGTTTGACGGGTGGTGTTTCTTGAGCAGCGGCTATGCCCAAAAGCGCCATCAGCGGGGCGCAGAGGAGAAAGCGCGAGAAGGCACGCCAGCCTGAATCTTCATTCATCCGGAAAATTCCTATGCGATTTCCCATGGGTCAAAGCCGCCCGAACTTTTTAACTGCCTCCTCGATAGACTTCAGCTTCTCGATGTATGCGTACATGGAGTGCTCCTTGAAATCCATCTCCTGAGCCAAGGCGAGAACCTTGGGAGCCTCTAGACGAGGAACCACCACCACGCCATCCTGATCGGCCACGACAATATCCGCGGCCTTCACTTCCACGCCGTCGCAGACGACCGGAATGTTCGCACCACCAAAACGGTAGTGATGAATCGAGGTAGAAGGAACGATTCCCAGAGCGTAGACCGGAAATCCGATCTTCTTCAGGTAAGCAACATCGCGAACGCCGCCGTCGATCACGGCTCCAGCAAATTCGCGGGAGTACATGGCGGTACCCATCAAGCCGCCCATCCCGGCAATATCAATGCCGTCCTCCACGACCATGACGTAGACGGAGTCTTTGGCTCCGCCATCAATGGCGGCGAGCATGCCGTTTAAGGCGTTGGGATCTTCGTTGGCTTCCTTTTTCAACAGCACGGTGACGGCAAAACCGGCGAATTTTGTAGGAAAAATCGGCCGCATGCGGTGAGACATGTACATCTTTCGTCCCGTGAGTTGCTCGAGCGCGTCGGAAACCGATGCCACTTCCACATGCCGGTAGCCTTCAAGGAGCGCCTCCTGGCTATCCGCGGCCGGTGCCTGCGCAAAAGCGTGGCGGGAAAGAAGCAATGCACAGGCCAAGACGCCACCCCAAAAAAACGCAGTGAAAAGGAACACCTTGGGGAGAGAAGCATGGCGGGAAAGGTGAAAATCCTTGCTCATAGGCCCTCCGGAAATCAACCGAACAGGACTTTACCACTCCACGGGCAAGAGTTGAAATGGTTTTGAATCGATTTAAGCGGGACAAATTGAGAAAAAGAGGCGGAGAAAGTGATTGACACTCACAACGCGATAAGGTATTTCAGAATCGCAAGTGTCGAGGAAAACGGGCAGGTGCTTGAACCAGCGGTGATCTACCCGCACTGCAACGGTGCAGGGCTCAATCTGAAGTAACGGTCGCGGCAAAGGAGAGGTTATGCATCATCGCTCGCGTGGCATTCTATTTGTCCTTTTGGGGTTGCTGCTGGGAACTGCAGCATGGGCCGGCATCACCGGAAGCATCTCCGGGTTAGTCACTGACCCGACCGGCGCGGTTATCGCCGGCGCCCAGGTTGCCGCCATCAACGTCCAAACGGGAGTTCGGACAGAGACAGTCACAGATTCGAAAGGATTCTACAGCTTTTCCACGTTGCCAATCGGCACGTACGATGTGGAAGTGCACGGCACAGGTTTTAAGACTTACCGCCAGACGAACATCGTTATCGACGCGAACTCGGTTATCAAAGTGGACGTGACTTTACAGATCGGCACTACCTCCGAACAGGTGGAGGTGCGCAGCGATGCCGTTGTGGTTGATACGCAAAGCACGCAAATGGGCGAAGTGATTACCGGAACGCGAATGACCAGCGTTCCCCTGAATGGCCGCGCGTATACTGACCTGCTTTCGCTCCAGCCGGGCGTGGTTCCTTCCGCCTATGGCTCCCAGGCACCAGGATTAAACGACCGTTCTCCGTCGGGCGCGCCCGCAGCTACGGGTGGTGCGGGCCTGAATTCGGGAAATCAATCGGTAAATGGCCAGCGCGAAGCGGCCAATGGGTTCATGGTTAACGGAGCTAACGTCGAGGAGGGGAAAAACAACGGCACGTCCATCGTTCCGAACCTTGACTCCATCTCGGAATTCCGCATTATCACGAACAATTTCGACGCCGAGTACGGAAATTTCAGCGGCGGGCAAGTCAATGTGGCCACCAAATCCGGCACGAATGCGATTCATGGCAGCGCCTTTGAGTTTTTCCGCAATACGGACCTGGACGCCCGTAACTTCTTCAATCCCGCCAGCACGGGCCCGAAGGGCAAATTTGATCAGAACCAGTTCGGCGGCACGGTTGGCGGGCCTATCAAAAAGGACAAAATCTTCTTTTTCTTCGACTATCAGGGGACACGCCAGACGACGGGCAGCACGATCAATGTGCCTGTTCCCTCGAACGCGGACCGAAGCGGGAACGTACTGGACTTGTTCAACGCCCTTGCCGCCTCTGGGGCGCCCATCGGAAGCGTCAGCAGCGACTATTGGGCCAACACCTTGCAAAACCGGCTGCAAGCCAGCAACCCTGGCCAGCAGGTGGTTTCCGGGGAGCCTTACTGGAGTCCCACTTGTAACTCGACGAATCCGAACAGCGCGACCGGCTGCGTCTTCCCCACAGGCGTAATTCCGCAAAGCGCCTGGTCACCCGTCAGTGCGAATTTGCTGCCCTACATCCCCACGAGCAATACAAGCATTGGTAATTACTCAACGTCGGCGTTCAACAATACGCTGAATGATAATAAGGGTGGAGTCCGCGTCGACGGGAACACCAAGTACGGCATGCTTTCCGCTTATTACTTCATTGACGACTACACCGAAGACGACGCTTATCCAAATGGTGGCGCGACTGTGCCGGGCTTCAATTCTGACTCGACGGGCCGCGCTCAACTGATACAACTCACGGACGGCAAGAATTTTGGGGCGTCCAGCGTGAATGAGTTTCACTTCAGTTACACACGAAATGCGGTCGATCTTTTCGCGCCTAGCGGTGGACTGGGCAAGACGCTTAGCTCTCTGGGCTTCACCGTTCCAAACTGCCCCGCCAACAACGCTCCCCCAGGATGCGCCTTTAATGGCGGCGTGGGGCCCATTGACACGTCCGTTGAGGGCGTACCTACCGTGAGTTTTAACAACTTCACGATAGGAATTCCCGACGATACAGTCAGGCAGTTTAACAATACCTTTCAGTGGCAGGATATTTTCTCGAAGATCATCGGGACACATAGCCTGAAGTTCGGTGGTGGATACCACTACGACCAGATTAACGAGCGGAACCTGAACAGCGAAAATGGCTTGTTCAACTTCAATGGCATCGAAACCGGGTCAGACTTCGCGGACTTCCTGTTGGGCGCGACAAACTCTTTCACTCAGGCAAGCCACCAGATCCTGGATTCGCGCACGCAATACCTGGGAGTTTTCGTGCAAGACAGCTGGCGCGTTAAGCCGAGCCTCACCTTCAATTATGGATTACGCTACGAGATCAGTACTCCTTACTACGACACCCAGAACAAAACTGAGACCATCATTCCTGGCGTGCAATCCGTCGTTTTCCCCGGAGCGCCCGAAGGTTGGCTTGTGCCGGGTGATCCGGGAGTTCCGCGAACGCTTGCGCCCGTCAAATACAATGCGTTCTCTCCCCGCCTGGGCATCGCTTACTCCCCGACGGCAACAGACGGCATACTTGGAGCACTATTTGGAGGCCCAGGAAGAACCAGTATCCGCGCCGGTTTCGGCATTTATTACACGTCGGTTGAGGACCTGAGCCAGTTTCTAGAGGTGGGAGACCCGCCGTATGGTATCTACTGGGGCTCGACCGCTCCGCCTGTATTTGAGTCTCCTTTCATTTCGCGCTATAGCGGGCAGATCGAGACGGTGTCAGGGGGAAATCCCTTCCCCTTCGTTTTCCCGCCAACGAACGTTTCTCCGAAAAATCCCGACCCCAATTTCCCCTGGGAGAATGTGGAGCCGATATCGTACGGATGGGTCTTTTATCCCAAGAACCGGCTGCCTTACTCCGAGCACTACGAATTGTCTATAGAGAGGCAATTCGGCTCGAACACGGTGCTGACCACGAGCTACATAGGAAACCAGGGGCATAAATTGATTACCGCGGTCGAAGCGAATCCGGGTAGCTCCGCTCTTTGTCTGTTCTTGAGCAATCCAGCGAACCTGGCTCCTGGTGCGACCCCCTGCGGCCCGGGAGGCGAAAACACAACATATCAATTAGCCCCTGGGGTAACGCCTCCAGCTGGCATCCCCGTGTATTACATCCCTGGCACGAACAACACCGTACTCGCAGGAACCCGCACGGTGCTGAACCCTCTCTACTTCGGCAGCAATCCCTACGAGCAGGAATCAGCGAATTCCGCGTATAACTCCTTCCAAGTAAACCTGCGGCACAGCAGCAGGCGGGCAGACCTTTTGCTCGGTTACACATTCTCGAAATGCATGGACAATTCTTCCGGCATACAGGTTTCGACCAATCCCTTCGATCCACGACTCAGCCGTTCACTCTGCTTGTTTGACGTGACTCACAATTTTGTGGGGAGCTATACCTACAACTTTGAGTTCGACAGGATGTTCAATGTAGACCAGGGAGTAGGGCGTAAGCTCCTGGGTGGCTGGGCTCTGTCCGGTATCACAACTTTCGCTACGGGCTTGCCGGTTTCCCTCTCAGAAAATGATGACAACTCCTTGCTCGGCATCAATGCGGCGCCCTTGGATACTCCGCAACTCACCGGAGTGGGCCCGATCTACGGGAACAGGAACCCGCGCTCGGGCTTGCCTTACATCAATCCAAACGCTTTCACCTACGAGACAGTGGGCCAGCTCGGGGATGCCAACCGTCAATTTTTCCACGGACCCGGCTTGAACAACTGGGACATGGCCCTGCTCAAAAACACCAACTTTACAGAGAGCAAGGTCCTGCAGTTGCGCTTCGAGGCTTTCAATATTTTCAACCACGCTCAATTCATAAACCCGAGCGGGCTGATCAATTCAGGATTGCCGGTCATCGTTGACGGAGTGAACCAAGGAGGCACGTTCGGAGTTGTCACTTCGGCGCGCAACCCTCGCATCATGCAAATTGCGGCCAAGTTCTTGTTCTGACCAGCTCGGCCAGCTACACCCCGGCATGCTGAAAAGCATGCCGGGGTTGTGGCGGCTTCCCGGTATGAACTCCAGAAACATGCGCTATCCGTTTCCGCTTCGATGTGCCTTGGCAGTGGTCCTCGGTGCGCTTGGATTCTCTTTCGGACAGACAACGATTGCCCAAACGGCGACAGCGAGCAAACCTGCGCAGCAATCGAACAACGACGGGAAGCTAATTTTTGAGTCTATCTGCGCCGGCTGTCACGGGTTGGATGGTCGCGGCGGGGAACGAGGGCCTGATATCGCCACACGTCAACAAGCCGTTCAACTCTCCGATGGCAAGATTCTCGAAATCTTGCGGGAAGGCAGACCCGCTGCGGGGATGCCTCCGTTCGCCTCCCTCGGCGGAATGAAACTGAAGGCGCTACTGGGTTACCTTCGTTCCCTGCAAGGCAAGGGGACGAAGGTGGCGTTGCGCGGCGATCCGCGCGGCGGCAAGGCTCTCTTCTTTGGCAGTGCTCGCTGCTCGGAGTGCCATATGGTCGAAGGGTCCGGTGGCTTTCTCGGGCGCGACCTTTCCACTTACGGGGCCACGCTATCTCCAGCGGAGATCCGAGAAAACATAGTGCGCTTGCCCGATGGCGCGAATAAAGCGAATAGAACGGCCGTCATTAGCATGCGCAATTCGAGCAAATATACTGGAGTGATCCGGAACGAGGATAACTTTTCGATCCAGCTGCAGTCATTCGACGGCACATTTCATTTCTTGCGGAGGGCCGACGTCGCTCAACTCGAGCTACTTCCCGAGCCCATCATGCCGACGGACTACGGCCGCCTCCTAAAGCCCTCGGAATTGGATGACCTTGTCAGTTACCTGGTAACCGTTGCGAGAGCAACAGCAAAAAAGCGGGTAGAAGACAAGGACGAGGATTAGAAAAGGACAACCGGATATGCGGCGAATTTTCCTGGGTGTGTGTGCAATCATGCTGCTTGGAATCGTGCTGTTGCTGACTCTAGCGAGTAACCCGGCGCGGGAGTTCCAATTGCGCGCAGAATCGCCGGAGTTCTGGAAGTTGTTTTCTCAGGACGCCAAACTGGCGACCCTGGCAACAGGCTTTGGCTTCACCGAAGGCCCGGTATGGGATCCCGCCGGATTCGTATATGTGAGCGATGAGGAGATCAACAAGATTTATCGCGTTTACTCCGATAGTCACAAGGAGGAGCTTGTTTCCCTCGGAGATCCGGACGGAAACACGTACGATTTCGATCAGAAGCTGCTGGATTGTGCCAGCGTGTTGCGAGCGATCATTCGAATCGATCGGGACGGCAAATATCAAGTGCTGGCGGATCGCTTTGAAGGAAAGAAATTCAACAGCCCGAACGATGTTGTGCTGGGTCCGGACGGAGCGATCTACTTTACGGACCCGACGCTGGACCTGCCCGCCGGAGAGAAACAGGAGATTCCCTTTCAAGGAGTGTACCGGTTGGACGCGGAGGGAAAAGTGCGCCTTCTAACGAAAGAGTTGACGCAGCCGAACGGATTGGCCTTTTCTCCCGATGGCAAAAAATTCTATGTGGACGATAGCGAACAGCGGAACATTCGCGTGTACGATTTTCAGCCGGACGGCACATTGAACAACGGCCGCATCTTTGCCAGTGAGGCAGGCCCGCAAAAGGGCGGCGTGCCCGATGGCATGAAAGTGGATCACAAAGGAAATCTGTTTGTCACCGGCCCGGAAGGGATTTGGGTGTGGGATCCTGACGGCCATCACCTAGGCACAGTCGTTATGCCCGAACAACCGGCAAATCTTGCCTGGGGCGACCCGGATTACGGAACGCTCTACATCACGGCAACAAGGTCCGTATACAAACTCCGAACCAAGACACGTGGATTTGTTCCTTATCTCCATACGGCCAATTAGTTCGCAAGGAAAAATTCGTGCTGGCTGGAAGAAAAGTCAGTCGGTGACTTTCTTCCAGGAACGGTCCGGATTGAATTCCGTGATGGCCTTGGCAAGATCGGTGGTGTTCTCACCCAGATCCTTCTGGTACACAACCCCGTCCTGATTGATGATGAAGGTCATAACGCCGCTGCTTCTGTACTGCGCGGGATAGGCGACAAGAGCCACCCCACCCTTTAGCTGGCCGTCCTCCAAATAGCTCTTGGCCCCTCCGCCTGCGGCAGAACCCTGGGCCTTCAGGACGCGGTAGTAGTAGCCGTGGTATGGGTCGCCCTTCTGATAGCCTTCGTCTCCGGCTTTCGCCAGAAATGGGCCGGCAGGACTCGGCGGTTCCCCTTCGGCAGTTTCCCAATACAATCCGTTTTGCTTGCCAGGTTCGCTCACGAGCCGCTGCGCGTAGATGCCGGCAGGCAGACCGTCATGGCCAACCGCGGCGTAATCCGTTTGCGCGGCAATATAGCCGCGGCAGGCGGCGATGGCGCCCAATTCGTTTGCGCCGATCCGCCGGTAAATTAACTCCTGTTTTCCCGCGGGCGTATCGAAGTGCCACTTGCCGTCTGCCAGCACAATAGGAATCGGCATTTGCCAGTCTTTGGTTCCCACCTGCAAGAGCCGCGTGTTGTCGTCCACCTTCACAATGGAATGCTTGGCCTTGTAAGCTTTCACAAAGGCGTCGCGCCCCGCTTTATCCTGAACTGCGTCGCCCGAATTAATAAGGTCCTTGCCGTCGTCGCCAAAGATGGACAGAAGAGCGTCCTGATCTCCGGCTTCCGTTGCGGCCACCAAAGCGTGTACTGCCTCGACCGGAGTAGCAAATGTCTTTTGCTCCGGAGCGGCCTTCCCGACGGAAGAGAACAACATGCAAATCGTCAGAACAATCGCGATTCTCATGATTTTCATGGCGGTTACCTCTTCTTTGGGGCGGCCTGGTGAGTTGCGCCGCTTTTTTGCTGTGTACCCATGCTGGCGCGGCCGCGGTTGCTGGCGGCGCGATCGGCGCTGGCGTTGCTTGCTCCTCCGAAGGCACCACTTGGCGGCTGAGCCTGCGGCCGATTCGCCGGCTGGGTAGCAGGACGAGTCGTTGCAGTGTTCGAAGTGGTAGGACGACTTGCGGGTTGTGAAGCCGGCCGCGTGGCTGGCGCATTGCCCGTCGATGGGCGGCTCGCCGAAGTATTTCCCGTCGAAGGGCGTGTGTTGCTCACATTCTGCTGCCCGCCCGCGCCCTGGCCGTAGCCGCGATCGACAGGACGATTCCCAAATTTGTTGTTGCCTCCGCCCTGCGCCACTGCGGGACTTGCCCCGCCAGGTCTGGTTTGCACGTTGCCGGCATTCGGACGGGGTTGAGCATTTGCTCCTCCTGGCTGACGGCCTTGATACGTGGTTTGCCCTTTCCAATTGTTGGCATTGTTTCCTCCGGGCTGCGTACCTGGCCGCGGCTGGACATTATTTGCGACGTTCGAAGGCCGATTCGGCGCGTTGCCTGGTTGTGTTGCCGGGCGCGTATAATTCACGCCTTTGTTTGCTCCAGGACGATTTCCGACGCTATTCGCGTAGACGCCGTTGGGCCTGGTGTTGTAGGGCACGGGCATCGGCTTGTAATTGGGACGGAGATTTGCGTTGTTGTTAAAGCGGTTGTAGTAGTTATTGTTGTTGATGTAGATATTTGTGTTTCCGTAGTGGACCGGTCGGTTGTAAGCGTAAGCAGGACCCCATCCGTACCCGTAGTGCGGATAATAAGGAGGCGGATAATACGGACGACCGCCGTAGTAAATTCCGCCGTAGCCCCAACTAGGGTAATAGTAGTTATTGTTGTTAATCGCGGCGCCGAGTGCGATTCCTGCACCGAACGATAGCAATCCAATCATGACTGCGGTGCCCGTGCTGACCCCCGATTGTTGCTGTTGCTGCTGAACCACGACGGTATTATTCGTGCTCGTTGAAGCGGCCGCACCGCTCGTAGTGGTGGTTGTCGTGGTGGTACCGTTCGCAGAGGTGGTGGTCGTCGTTGTGCTGTAGACCTGCTGCGGGTCGTACTGGGGTACATAAATTACCTTCGGATTCGTGGGCTCAAGTTGGACCACTTGCTGGCCCTGCTGTTGTGTCACGTCCACTTTCATTTGCGGCGAACTTTTCAGCGCTCCATTGTCCACCGCGACTGCGCGTAGCCGTTGAACGGAATCCAGCACAGCTCTTGGGTCTGCCTGGTAGGCAGCCCCCAGCTGCTTCGTCCAATCAAACTGCGTGCACATCATGTCGATAACCGTGGGATAGTGCAGCAGTGCCTGCATAACCGGCGTGAAGCCTGCGGTCTTCGAGGCTTGATCGAGCGCGGCCTCCTTCAGGTTCTGGTTTTGATCCAAGGCGAGCCAATTCCCACCGTCCATCACCTGTTGAGGGTCGACGGAAGCTTGCAACATGATCGCCAGCACGGGATCGGGGTAAAGAGCAATGGGGGCGAGGAGTTCGTCCAGGCCGGCGGGCGTCAAGTTCACGTCGGGCAACTGAATCGGCTGCCCCTGATCGGGGGCGGATTGGTTTGCGGGCTGAGCAGCTGGTGCCTGCTGAACCACGGGAGCTGATCCGTTTGTTTTTGACCCGCAGCCTTCGAGTCCGGTAGGACCAATAAGCAAAGAGAAAGTCGAAAGCCATGCGAAAAAAACTCGACTGTATTTCATAGGGCCTCGCCTCCCAGATCCTTTGCGATCTAGAACGATGGAACGCAGAACGGAATCAAACCTCGTGACGAGAATGGAGCGAGTCGTTGGGCGGAACTGACCTGAGAGGAAAAACTCTCATCCAGCAATCTGCGCGAGCATAGCACATCTGCGAGAGATCGACTATTGTCTACCGAGAGATGAGCTTTTGAATGTGAGTTACTCGGGAAGTTGTTTCTCTCCCTCAATGGCGAAACTGGTTTCTGCAACAGGGGCGGAAGTGCCGGGCTGTCCGCCGCCGATCGAGAGTGTGTAGGATCCGGGCGAAACGAGGATTCGCGCGTCCTGAGAGACGTAGCTGAGGTCTCGCGGTTGCAGCGTGAAGCGCACATGTTCGGTTTTGCCTGCAGGGACATGCACGCGCGTAAAACCGCGCAATGCCCGGATTGGCGAGCCCGGCAACTTTGGAAACGTGAGATAAACCTCAACCACTTCGTCACCATCGCGTTTGCTGACGTTCTTTACGTTGGCCTCAACAGTGAGCGGCTCGCCAGCGTGCAGTTTTTTCGAAGAAAGCTTTGCTTTGCTGTAAACGAACTTCGAGTAGCTTAGCCCGTACCCAAAGGGAAAAAGCGGCGTGCCGGTGAAGTAGCGATAAGTACGGTTGGCCATCGAGTAGTCTTCAAACGGAGGAAGCTGGTCAACGTCCGTATAGAAAGTGACCGGCAGACGCCCGGCAGGGTTGTTCCCACCAGCGAGCGTCTGTGCCACGGCTCGGCCTCCTTCTTCCCCGGAATACCAGGCTTCGAGCAGAGCGTTGGCATGTTCCTTGACCCAATTGACGCTCATCGCACTGCCATTCATCAGCACGACCACGAGCGGCTTGCCCGTTGCCGCGACGGCTTCGAGCAGATCCTGCTCCGGCTTGGGCAGGTCGAGGCTGGTGCGATCGCCGCCTCTGAACCCGTCCTCGCTGACAGACATTTCTTCTCCCTCGAGTTCACTGGTGATTCCGACAACAGCCACAACCACATCGGAGTCCTTAGCGGCGGCAATCGCTTCGGGAGAAGGTTTCGACTCTCGCTTGGCCCAGACCAGTTTCGGATTTTCGTTCACACCGCCGCCGAGCCCGTACTCCACCTTGAGGGCATAGGGATGTCCCGCTTGTAACTGGACCCGTCCCAATTTGGTTTCGACTCCGTTGGTATGGAAAGACATGGCGACGATTTTGTCGTCGAGCGAGACGCGCAGAAAGCCGTCACCCGTGAGCCCAAAGTTGTAGTCGCCGCTTTCCTGCGGCGTGAACGTAGCTTCCCAACTCACGATCAGCAGAGGTGTTCCCGAAGTCTCCGGTGGCCGTGAACTCGTCCCGAGACCTATGCCCGGCTCAACTCTGGTAACGATCGGATTGGGCAGCTTGCCCGAACCGAGCAGGGCCAACATGTCACCCATCGAATAGTAGGTTGCACGAACGCCGGGCTTGCCATCCATGGTGAGCCACTCCGCTGAGACCGGTGAAACATTCTTGCTGAGGAACTGGGTGCCAGGCACGAATTGCAATTGCGCATTCGGGAACTCGGCGCGAAGTCCCTCGGCCACGGAAACGACGTGTGTGGGAATTCCGTTATAATTGCCGAGGAGATACTGGGTCTGATCCGCGAGCGAGCCAACAACGGCAATTTTGATTCCGGAGGTGCGCAGCGGAAGAGTGCCATCGTTTTTTAACAACACCATCGATTCGTTGGCGAGCTTCAAGGCGAGGGCGCGATTCTCCGGGCCATCTAGCAGCTTCTCGTCGATCTTCGAGTAGGGCACCATCTCCGGCGGATCGAACATGCCGAGCTTCATGCGCGCGATGAACAGACGTTTCAGGGCCAGATCGATGTCGCTCTCTTTCAGCAGGCCTCGTTTGACGGCCTCAATGTACGGCGAATAGTCGTGGTCATCGGTGACCTTCGCGACAAAATCGATGCACTCGTTGTCCATGCCGCGTTTCAGGCTGATCGCGGAAGCTTCGGGCTGCGTGGGCGCAAAGTGGTGGCCATCGAAAATGTTGCGGACGGCACCGCAGTCAGACACCACATAGCCCTGGAAGCCCCATTTGTCGCGCAACTGATCGGCCAGAAGAAATTCGTTCGCGCACGCGGGCTGGCCGTTGATGGAGTTGTAGGCGCACATGATCGAATCAGCCTTGCCTTCGGTGATAGCGGCGCGAAACGCGGGCAAGTAGGTATCGAGCATGTCGTGTTTGCTGACCGTCACATCGGCTGCGTGGCGCGTGGATTCCGGGCCGCTGTGCACGGCGTAGTGCTTGGGAGTAGAGATGGCCCGGTAGTAGCGCGGGTCGTCGCCCTGCATGCCAGTGACAAAGGCAACACCAAAGCGACCGGTGAGAAACGGGTCCTCGCCGTAGGTTTCCTGGCCACGGCCCCAGCGCGGGTCTCGGAAGATATTGATGTTGGGCGCCCAGAAATCCAGACCCTCAAAAATGTCGCTGTGGCCGGCGCGCACGTCTTGCGCGTGTTTGATGCGCCCCTCCGTGCTGATGGCGATGGCCATGTTGTGAATAGCAGGGGCATCGAAGGTGGAGGCCAGACCGATGGGTTCTGGAAATTCCGTGGTGCCATTCACTGCAACACCATGGAGCGATTCGCTCCACCAGTCGTAGGCGGGGATCTTCAATCGCGGAATAGCGCGCGCCTGGTTGACGAGCTGAGACGCTTTCTCTTCGAGGGTCATCCGCGAAATCAGATCATCAACTCTCTGCTCAATAGGAAGTGAGGGATTCAGATAGGGTGCTGCCGCACCGGGCGCCGAAGATTGCGCGTACAGGTGCGAAGAACCTAAAGCAAGGCTAGCGATGATCAGCATCCCGGATCGGGAGATTCGTGACATGGAAATGTTTCTCCTCGTTCAGGCCGCGCTAAACACTCACTCCGGCCACAGCGGTACAAGAAGGTGCGGAAGAGTGCGATTGGCAGATCTGTCTTGAAAATGACGGCAGGTCACGGCATTCGGTGCGCGCCAGGCTAAGTCTCCACGATTTCGAGCATCAGCGTCAACAAAAAGTGTAGAAATTCCCAAGCGTCAACGTTAACGGTTTCTTCTCGGGTTTTAAAACTTGGTGGGCTCCGGTAGGTTGCTGCCGAGTCGCGAGGCGCGAAAGAGCCGCGGGGTTGTCTGCTCAAGGTCTCGGGATGATGGAGCCATCGGCAAAGCGTAGCTTGTCGACGCCGCACAAGTTGAGCGCACCGTTCACCACGGCCTCGGAATCAGGGCCCATTTTTCGCGGGGCACGCCTGATGCCAAGTGGCTACAGCCGCGTCTTGAATGAAGCGGTCGAGATCAGTACCCTTCCGGTTGCCCGGCGAAACCTCACGTTTGGTAAATGGGCACGCGTTTTCGAGCCACCTGCCGCAATCCATCCGGGCGAAAAACGCGCTATTCCCATAGGTGCTACTCGAAATGGTCCACAAGGCGATTCAAAAAGACAATCTGTCCTTTCAGGATGCGCGTGCGGGCTTCGTTCAGGCTAAACCAATCCGCGCGGTCGACTTCGGGAAATTCCTGTTCGTGACCCGACTTCGGTGGCCATTCCATCGAAAACGTGTTGCTCTGTACTTCCCCTGGCGAGCAATCCCCTTCGAAGGCCCAGGCGGAGATTACTTTCCCGCCCGGTTGTTTAGCCTCGCCAAGCGGTATGAATTCTCCATATGTTTTGATCCCTGTTTCTTCCTCGAATTCTCTTTTTGCCGCGTCTAGTCGATCTTCACCTTCCTCGTATTCACCCTTAGGAATCGACCATGCGCCAGCATCCTTGTTCTTCCAGAACGGTCCTCCAGGATGAACCAGGAATACCTGCAAGGTCGAGCCGCGACGCCTGAACATCAACAGTCCTGCACTTCGTTTCGGCATATCAATCGGAGGAATGTGGATAGAGCCCGAGGTTTGTGCGTTGCCAGTCGATGCGCCAGCGGTGGCCTGGTGCGGGTATCCAAATGAGTCTCTTTTGGGGTGTCCCTCTGGCATGGTGATAGAGCAACGCCGTTCGTTCATAGAATCCCCGGGTGTGCCAGGAATCCGGGAATCGCTGGAAGTCCAGGTGGTGGCAAAACTCGTGACACAGAGTGCTAAAAAAGGTTCCAAACGAGGTGATCTCTTGGCGTATCGCCGTTTTCATCCACACGCGAATAAGAATGGTGTTAGGGTTGTAATCCCCGAAAAGCTCGATGGTCGATCTTTCTCTGACACGGAGGGGCCTGGCGGCCAAAACCCGTAGGCCGCAGCGCTTCACTTCATAGAAATCGGCTGCGGTATCAAGAAAGTCTCCCGAAACCCGGAGAACCTCTTTGGTCCGTCCCGTCTTCATCGCGCCCTCGATGGCAGAAGCAATTCTTCGCAACCGATCGTCCTGGGGCAACCTTAGCGTG
>Ga0187772_10000194_pt1 | contig 25665 bp, 30 predicted proteins | sample 0116_SJ02_MP15_2_FD_133137 | JGI IMG/M metagenome (GOLD analysis project Ga0187772, IMG submission 133137) | Tropical peat soil microbial communities from peatlands in Department of Meta, Colombia - 0116_SJ02_MP15_20_MG | ecosystem: Environmental > Terrestrial > Soil > Wetlands > Peat | place... | reverse complement strand
TGGGAGGCGAGCGGATGAGTTACCCCTCCCAACGTCCGGGCGCGAACGGCGACGGCATCGCTGATCTTCCCGAGGCAGCGACGAGTCAGCCCTCACGGCCCGCGATCACGGATCGAACCGTGGCGATGGCGGCTGAGCTGCACGCCTTGCCCGCGCTGCTGACGGTCGCCGAAACCGCGGCGGTCCTCCGCGTGGGACGAAGTTGGGTCTACGAGCATGCCACCGAGCTGGGCGCGATCAAGCTCGGGCGGGGGCGGACGGCACCGCTCCGTATCCCGCGCGACGGGGTGCGCCGAATTCCCGGCGCGGCTCTCCCGCAGCGAGAACGGCGGTCGGTCCCCGCGACGCAAGCCCGGAAGGCCGAGACGTCGAATGGCGACTTGCGCGCCCGTCCTCGCATGTAGCAATCTCAACGCATGCCTCGCAAGCCGACCGGTCAGATCCTCGAGCACACCGCTCGCAACGGGGTCGTGAGCTACGGCGTGAGGTTTCGCGGCCGCGGCTACCCCCCGAGGTGATCCACCTCGGGCGCAACGACGAGGGCATGAATCGTGCACGCGCTGAACATGAGGCACGGCTGATCGCCAGCCAGATCCTCGCCGGAACCTGGAGCCCACCGCTGAAGGCTGACTACGTCGAGAGCGAAGTGCCGACCATCGCGCAGCTCGCTGACGAGCACCATCAGCGCAAAATCCGAAACGGGCTGCGCCCGAACAGCCTGGCTGACATGAAGCGCAAGCTCGAGATCCACTTGCTGCCGCACTTCGGGGCCATCACCGTGAACGAACTGACGAGCCGCGACGTCGAGGCCTACCTGGACCGCAAGCTCGGCCGAGAACCGCCGGATCGAGGCCGGCCTTGCGATCGGTGAACCGTTGATCGACAGCCGCGGGCGCACGCTTCAGCCGCTGCGTCCGCAGACGATCAACTCGCACCTGCACCCGCTCTCGGAGACCCTCGCTCGCGCCGTGCGCGTGGGGCTACTCGCACGCAACCCGGCCGAAGGAGAGGACCTCCGGCTCGAGGTGCGCCGCGAGATGAAGTACGGCCTCGAGCTGGACGAAGCGATGTCGCTGGTCGACCCGGCGGGCCGGCTCGACCAGCGTCCCGCACCGAGCGACGAGGTGCGCCGCCGCATCGTCGGCATGCGAGCGACGGGCAAGGCATGGAGGGCGATCGCCGCCGAACTCGACATCGCCGAATCGACCGCCATCTACCACGCCAAGCGCGCCGCCGCGCGGCCCATGCCGCGCAACCGCGCCGTCGTCGCCACCCTCACGCTTGCGGGACTACGCGTCAGCGAGCTTTGCGCGCTCAACTGCGAGCACGTCGACCTCGCCCGTCGCGAGCTACGCGTGCTCGACGCCAAGACACCAGCGGGAGTGCGCCGCGTCGACATCCACGACGATCTCCAGGAAGAGCTCGCCGCGTACAGGGCAGCGCGCGCTGCTACATGGGCGTCGGATAAACCGGCGTTTCTGAACGCGCGTGGCAAGCGCTGGACGCGCAACGCGATCGCACAGCACGTAATCCCGCCTGCACTAGAAGAGGCCAATCGTCAGCGGACCGAGGCCGGGCTCCCCGACGTGCGCGAGGAGGTCACCCCGCACACCTTGCGCTACACCTGCATCGCATCGCTGTTCGCCGCCGGCGCCGACCAGGAATACGTCGCCGACCAGGTCGGACACGAAGATGTCACGACGACCAACCGCATTTACCGCTATGTGCTTCAGTGGCGCGAGCGTGGCGAGATCGGGCGCCGCCGCCAGTTGGCGATGCGCGAATCAGCCGCGGACGTTCAACGACAGCGACAGCGGTACTCGCCCGGGAGCGCGCGAGAGCGTTGAGCTGTCTCTGAGTACGACCGATAGCTCCCGCGACGCGTCAGTCCAGCACCACCACGCCGCGGCGTCGATCGAGACCGCCGATACGTCGTCAGCGACATGGAGGTCGTCAGCGGCAGCCTTCCGACTCGGATGCTCCTGTCCGTCCTTGTCGTTGCCGTGGCGCGGTCCCAACGCCGGGCCGCCAGCTCGCAGTGCGCACCACGCGCACGACGCCAGCCGGCGCGGCGCCGGCGGCGGGTTTGGCTGCGAAATAGGCGCTGAAAAGGCAGGAAAAGGCAGACGGAAGCGCTTGGCCCTATTGGGCGCTCCGGGTACTACTCGGCAAAATCCCGGTTTTGCAGGCCCTTCGGCAAGCAATGGCGAGACCCGGACTTGAACCGGGGACACCACGATTTTCAGTCGTGTGCTCTACCAACTGAGCTATCTCGCCGTGGGCGAGCGATGCTAGCGAGTTGTCGGTGGCTGGCAACGAGGCCGGGCGGTCCCGTCCGGGCCCTGTGGCAACGTTGGTTTCCTCGCACGGACGACGTTGATCCTCCAAAATTGGGTACCCCTGCGTGCGGCAGGGAAATATCGCTCCGACCAGCAGAATCGAGACTGGGATGAGTTCAGCTAAGCGCCTGTTCGTGATGCGCCACGCCAAGTCGAGCTGGGACAACCCGGGGCTCGACGATCACGAGCGGCCGCTCGCCCCGCGTGGCCAACGTGCCGTCGAGGTCATGTCCTCCTACCTGCAGTCCAGCAGCATCGAGCCGCAGCTCGTCCTGTGCTCGAGCTCACGACGGACGCGCGAGACGCTCCGCGGCATCGCGGTCGGCGGGAAGCACCTCATCGAACCGGCTCTCTACGCGGCCACCTGCGAGGAAGTGCTCGTCCGCTTGCAGCAGCTTCCCGAAGACGTGACCTCGGCGATGCTGATCGGCCACAACCCGACCATCCAGATGGTCGTCCTGCGGCTGAGCAACCACGATGGCTCTGGGGTCGCCGATCCCCGGCGAGACGCCATGAAGCGAAAGTTCCCGACCGGCGCACTGGCCACGCTGGCCTTTGAGTGCGGCTGGGCCGACCTCGGCGCCGGCCGGGCTCGGCTCGAGGAGTTCGTAACCCCAAAAGGGTTCAGCGGGCGACCTGAAGTCGCCGCAGTAGCTCCAGTGAGCCCCGCTTAGACAGCGGCTCATTGAGGTTGCCGCACTTCGGCGACTGCACGCACGACGGGCACCCGGAGCGGCATGGGCACTCCCCGATCAGACGCTGGGCGTCGCCGACCAGTCGCTCGAACTCGTCGTAGCCCCGGCGCGTGATCCCGACCCCACCTGGGTGGCCGTCGTAGATGAAGATGGTCGGGCCGCCGGTCTGCGGGTGGGCGTTCGTCGACAGGCCGCCGATGTCCCAGCGGTCGCACATGGCGATCAGCGGCAGCACCGCGATCTGCCCGTGCTCGAGCGCGTGCAGCGAGCCCAGAAGCAGCTCCGAGGGGAACTGCTCGGCCGCGATCAGCTCATCGAGCTCGTACCAGAGCGCGCGCGTCGAGAACTCGACGGTGGGCAGGTCGAGCGTCTGGAAGTCGATCACCTCGTGGTCGCGAAGGCTCTTGCGCTGGTAGCCGATGACGGTCTCGGCGTAGGCGATCTCGCCGTAGGAGAGGGTCACGCCGCACGGCTCGCGCTGGTCGAGCAGGCGGGTGATGTAGATCATGATCTCGCGTTTGGCCTGCGTGAAGTAATCGCCGTCAAACGGCTCGAGCAGCGCGCGGCGGCCCGCCAGGTCGAGTTCGAGCACCTGGTAGGAGCGCCCCATGTGCAGGTAGATGGCGCCTTCGTGGACAGTGGCGTAGGCGCGCGCGAGCTCGACCGTCCCGAACAGCTCCCCAGAGCTGGCGTCGATCAGCGCGAAGCTGTCAGCCGAGGCCGATCTGAGCGCGGTGCGGGCGGCCGGGTAGTCGTCGGCGCGCTTGGGCACGAACCCCGTGGCGCGCTCGCGCAGGAACCCCGCGTCGGCCAGCTCGGTTGCGTAGGTCCGCCACTCCGGTCCCAGGATTTCGGCGTATTCGTCGGTGAGCGGCGCCTCGTGGGCAGCGCACAACAGGTGCTCGGCGTAGATCTCGGGGCTGTGCGGGTCGAGGATGGCGGCCTCGACCGCGCGGTTGAGGAACTCGTCGGGGTGGCGGCAGAAGAACTGATCGAGCGCGTCCTCGCCGGCCACGTAGACAGCCAGGCCCCGGCCCCGCCGCCCGGCGCGCCCCCACATCTGCTTCAGGCTCGCGACGGTGCCCGGGAAGGTCACGCAAACCGCCGCGTCGAGTTCGCCGATGTCGATCCCCAGCTCGAGGGCGTCGGTCGCCACCACTCCGAGCAGCTCGCCGGCGCTCAGCCGACGCTGGATCTCGTGGCGCTGTTGCGGGGTGTAGCCGCCCCGGTAGGGCGCGATCCGTTCCCCGATGTCGGGATCGAGACGGTCGCGCGCGTGTCGAAGGATCAGCTCGACTCCCTTGCGCGACTTCATGAAGCAGATGGTCTTGGCGCCACTCGTGACGAGGTCCGAGAAGACCTCGGCCGCCTCGTACAGAGCGGAGCCCCGGATTCCCAGGTCCTCGTCCAGAAGCGGCGGGTTCCACATGGCGATCCGGCGGGCCGCCCTCGGCGCGCCATCCCGATCGATGAGGTTGAAGCCGTTTAGGCCCGTGAGGCGCTCGGCCAGCTCGGCTGGGTTGGCGATCGTGGCGCTTGCCATCAGGAACCGCGGCTCGCTGCCGTGGATCGCGGCGAGGCGTCTGAGTCGGCGCAGCACGTTGGCGACGTGCGAGCCGAACACGCCACGGTACACGTGCGCCTCGTCGACGACGACGAAGGCCAGGTTCGCGAGCAGCTCCGGCCAGGCCGGGTGGTTGGGCAGGATCCCGACGTGGAGCATGTCGGGGTTCGTCAGGATGAGGTTTGAGCGCTTGCGGATCGCCGCCCGCTCTCCCCGTGGCGTGTCCCCGTCGTAGATAGCCGGCCGGATCTGCTTGTGCAGCCCGAAACCATGCAGCGCCCGCGCCTGGTCCTGGGCCAGCGCCTTGGTCGGGTAGAGGTAGAGCGCCCGCGCGGCTCGGTCCACCGTGAGCGTCTGGAGCGTGGGGAGCTGGAAGCACAGGGACTTGCCGGACGCGGTTCCCGTGGTGACGATCGTCGGCCCCTCGAACGCGCTGTAGAGCGCGTCGGCCTGGTGTGAATAGAGGTGGTCGATGTTTGCCTGGGCAAGCGCGGCTCGGACGACCGGGTTGAGCTCTGGCGGTACGAGCACGCGGCGCGCTTCGCGGGCCTCGTAAGAATCCTCATGAACCAGGCGTTGATCGGCGCGGCCCTGCCCCAGCAGGCCGGTCCACGGCTCTGTTTCGTGCGCGATCGCCACTACAGCCCAGTATGGCGGCGTGGGCAGTGGCGGCGTGGGAGCGGCTGCTACGGTCGCGGCGCCATGCGCTGCGCCTACGTGGATCTCGACGGCACCCTCCTCGGGCCGGGCGGGTCGCTGCTCCACGGCGCCGACGGTCGATTCGCACTCGACGGCGTCCGGGCGCTCCAGGCCTGCGCGCGGGCGGAGGTCGAGCTCGTTCTCTATTCAGGCAGACGGCAGACGTCCGTGTTTGAGGATGCGAGGCTGATCGGCTCGAGCTCGTACATCTTCGAGATCGGCTGCGGGCTGGTCCTCGACGGCAAGCTCGAGTGGTTGACCGACGGCGTCGTGCCCTCCGCCGAACGGGGAACGATCCACGAGCAGGTCGAGCGATCCGGGGCGCCGGCGCTGTTGCTCGAGCGCTACGCGGGCCGGCTCGAGTACCACACACCGTGGTCGCTCGGCCGCGAGGTGTCACACCTGTTCCGCGGCGCCGTCGATCCTTCCGAGGCGAACGAACTGCTGGCTGACGCCGGCTACGACTGGCTCCGGCTCGTCGACAACGGCGTCGTGCGCGCGGCTCATGAGCAGATGACCGGGCTGCCCGTGATCCACGCCTATCACCTGATTCCCGCCGGAGCGTCGAAGGCACGAGCGGTGGCGCGGCACATGCAGGCACGCGGATACGCGCGCGAGGACTGCATCGCGATCGGCGACTCGCGCGAGGACATGGACGCGGCAGCGGTCGTCGGCGCGTTCTGGCTCGTGGCCAACGCGCTCGACCGCGATCCTGACCTCGCGGCCGAGGTCTCCCGGCGCCCCGGCGCCCGAATCTCCACCGAGCGCTACGGCGCCGGCGTTTATGAGGCGGTTGTGACTACGCTGGCGACTGAACGCTGACCCGATCGTCGCGGGCGGCTTCTGGCTCTTCGGCCTCGTCCGCCGGCGTGCTCGGCATCCGGTCCAGGTGTTCGCGGTCTTCTGCCGCTCCTGGCACGCGCTCGACTCTATCGGCGTCCTCGACAGCCCAGCCGAGCCGTTCGACCAGCTGCGCTGCAAAGTGCTGACTCTCGAAGTCGGCCACGTTAACCCGCTCACGAAACGTCACGGCCCCTTCCCTGAAAGCCGCCCCGCGATCCGCGGCAACGATGATCTGAGGCATGTCTCTCTCCTTCTAGTTGTGTCCCCGCCCGTCCCACACTCATTCTGGGATCTCCACCTTCAGCAGGCGTAAACATCTTGTTTCAGTCGAGTGAGTGGTGGCGCCGGCGCGAGATCGGGTCCCAGTTCCGCGCCACCGATCGTTCCGAACCGGCTCCACGGGCCCGCTGAGACCCCCCGCGGTCGGCGCGCGCCCAGGGGCAGGACGGTGACGGGCCGGGCTCAAAGGGTTCTCATCCATTAGAGGTGACCGGCCGGCGGCCCGGAACGCTGTCGTACAAACGAAACGGTTCTAGTTGGTCACAGGGCCGGTCGGCGCTGCCCCCGCCTTCGCCGCCGAAACACCGAGGTTGGTCGGGAAACGGGAAACACCCAATGCATGACTCGGCGCGGTTGGGGACGTCCTTCTCGCAGTCCGTCGGCTGGGCGATCATGCCCCTGGCGGGGAGGGACGCCGAGCTGCCGGCAGATCCCGCGGCGGTCGGCGTCTGATCTCCCCGTCGCGAGGGATAGTCCCCCGCTGACGTGTCGCGGGGTTCTCCCAGAGCTCAGGCTTCGACGCCTCTCACGCGAGGCGGCACCCATGATCCGTGAGATGCCGCTCGAGCTGGCGCTTCTTCACGCAGCGATGTCGACCGACTCGACCACCGCCCAGCCGGTCGGCGGAATCGCCTCACCGCGTCTCCGACGCTCGTCGAGGACAAGCGCGATGGCGTCCTTGACCATCGCACGGGCCTGATCGAGCGTCTCGCCCTGGGGTGGACCTCGGGCAGCTCAGGGACGTGTGCGTCAACCCAGCCGCCGCCAGCGTCTTCGCAGACGACGTTGAAGGTGTGCGCGGCCATCAGCTCAAGGTCTCCCGAATGTTGCTGTGTGCAGGGAGTTACGCGTCTAAGCGGCGGTACGGGACGGGCTCCGAGCTGCGGCGGCTTCGTCCTCTCGTGCGATGGCGGCCGCCAGTGCGGCGGCCGCTTCGGACAGTTCTCCGAACGCATCCGCGACGACCGCGGCATTCGACCCTGTGATCGCCCGGTTCAACGCAGCGACGGTCTCGTCGAAGCGCGTCCACAGCTCCGCCGGCCCGCGCCGTCCGGTCCCGGGGCGCAATTCGTAGGGCGGCTCTGCCTGTTCGGCGCCCGGGATCGGCCGCCACAACAAGCCCGCGCCGTGCGCGTGTTCCCAGGCCACCTGCTCCCGCCCCGCCGCCTCTGAGAGCGTCCGCAGTCTGGCCGCGAATTTTGCATCCGGCGGCGCGAGCTTGTGGGCCCGCATCGCCTCGGCCCAGTCGTTTCCGGCCTGCCTGACCGCGCGCATGATCTGCGCGCGCTGCCGGTCAAGGTCATCTCTGAAGCTCACGCCTTGCTCCGATGCTCACGTCTCGCCCGGCGAGTCATTTCCCTCGTCGAGAGCGAGCCCCGGCTCAGCGACACCGACGGACTCGCCGCCCCAGAAGTCCTCGGCGGTCGGGCCGGTGTCGAGCGAGGCCGAACCTGGCCCGCCGGTATATGCCTGCGCCAGCACCCGCTCAAAGTCCGAGCGCTTGATCCGCACCCGCCGGCCCACCCGCAACGCCGGCAGCGATCCCTGGTCGATCCAGTTGCGAACGGTCTGCTGATTCAGCTTGAGCATCCCCGCGACTTCGGCGACCGTCAAGAACGACTCTTCGGGCTCAGGAGAATTCATCCAAGAAGTTTCTAATTGAGTCCAATCGGGACTAAATCAGAGTTAGACTATACCGCCTAGTCCGGACGGTATGGGCTGGGTTGATGCAGAAATACCTGCAAGGGGTCGTCAACGGGGTGGAGAGCGAAGGTCCGCAGAGCACAGACGGCAGCCGGGACGCGCTACCCGAGACCAATGTCGTTCGGCTGGAGGACTGGATCGGTCCTTGCGATGAGCTCGTGCCGTTCGGTCGGCGCCGGCGGAGCGCTACCGCAGACGCCGTTCCCTCAGTCGACCCGAGGTCCGACGCACCCCCGAGCGCCGCCGACTTCTGGGGTGAGCGCGCCGCCGCGATCCACGATGCCCTAGAGGCGCCGGATGACGACCGGGCTTCCGCGACTGCTCCTGTTGCAGCGTCCACCCATCGAACCCGGGGCCATGCTCTGGTGGCCGCGGCGGCGTGCCTCGTCGTGCTCCTATCCGCGGGTCTTGCGGTTGCGCTCAACCTCGCCGCCGGCGCGACCAGCACGCCGGGTGCCCGCGAACCAAAGGTGCTGCTGGCGTCGGTGGTCGTGAGGAGGCTGTCGCGAATGTTGACGGCCGAGCTTGCTCGGATCGAGTCAGGCACCAATCATGGTTCGCGATTGCTCGCGGCACGCAGCACCCGGGTACGCCCGACGACGTCCCACCCGCACTCGGTTTCCGAGCCAGTCCACTACAGAAGTCCGGCGCAGAACCCCACCCCGACGAGCGCCCATACGCCTAACACCGCGTCGACCGAACGAGTCGCGCCGCCGAGTCCGTCGCCGACCACCACCACCGACACCGACAGCACACCGGCGGGGAGCTCCGCGCCGGCCTCATCCAGCACACCGACTTCATCGAGCGCGGCGGTCGAACCGACCGGGCAATCCGGCGCGCTCGGGCCCGTGTCTTCCCCGAACGGCTAAGGAGCATCCGATAAGACACCGCGTTCGACAAACGTGCGGCGATGCTAACCGGCACATCCCTCTTTTGCTGGTCCTAGCGGTGGCGACGGTGGCAGCGAGGCGCTCGCAGCGAACAAGACAGAGCCGATCACCGTTCGAATCGTGTGACTCACTCTCAGGCCCAGTGATAGCTCTTGTCCGGATAGCCATCATCTTGTCAGTAATAGTGCCGCTGACTTTCTCTGACGGTGCCTCTGCGAGTATGGGTACATTCCAGTCGGCCGTGCCATCAACCATTTCGGTCACCCCTTTCGCCGGTGAGGACTCCGGTCCAACCATCATCCCAGAGGGCTCCGGCAGCCTATGGAACCAGACCGCCCCAGGTGAGTGGGTCTGGAATCCGGTTGGCGATCCTTGGCCCCTACCGTTCGCGGCATCGGATCCGGCCGGCGTCTGCGAAGTGTGGCTGACCGTCGCCGGATCTGAGTACGTTGATCCGTCGTCGGTTCTGGGCAGTTCGCAATGCCCGGACACAGTGATGGCATGGATGGCTAGCGTCGACACCCGGGCCATCTTCGGTTCTGGCTCACTCCCGATCGATTTGGCCGCGACCAATACATCCGGTCTCGTGGGTTCCGATTACGAAGCGGTCAATGTCGACAACGTTCCGGTTGCTGTGTCGCTGCAGCCGGTCAACGACCCGAACCCAGCGCAGTGGATCAATCACGCGGTGACGATCGATGCCATGCCGCACGCTGGTCCTTCCGGGGTTGGACGGACAGATTGCAGTATCGACAACCTTCCGCCGCAACCATATTCCGGCCAAGGCGTGACCGTCGACGGAGATGGTGTGCATACCGTCTCCTGTACGGCGTGGAACAATGCCGTAGGCCCTCAAGGACAGAATAACAGTGGGACAAACTCGCTCCAGGTATACATCGACGAGGTGCCACCCGCCCTTCGGTTCGAATCACGGACCGCTGCCGACCCCACAGAGATTGTCGTCGACACTACGGACGATGAGTCAGGGGTCGCAGGCGGCTTGATCCAGATGGCGCCCGCCGGCACGAATGAGTGGGAGAACCTATCGACTAGCTTCGACGGCCAGCATCTAACTGCACAATTAGAAGACGATCATCGTCAAGGGCCGTATGTCCTCAGGGCCAGCTCATGCGACAACGCTGGCAACTGTGGCTCGGCGACGGAGGCTATAACCCTCCCGCTACGGCTTGCGCCCGATTCAATGATCAGTCTTACGAAGATCGTGCAGCCTACACGCCGCCGTGTGGTCTACAGGCATGTCCTCGTTGACTGGCACTGGGTCACGGTCCGCCGGGACGGGCGGTCTGTCCGGGTCAAGCGCGGAGGGCACCTTCAAACCGTCAGGGTGGTTGAGGTTGTCCAATGGTGCACAGCCAAACGCGTCCCGACCAAGTCTGAGGGCCGGCAAGCCCGCTGCACGACACCACACCCGCAAGTGACGACGAAGCTCGTTGTACCATATGGGCGGCGCGTCATCGTTCACGGCCTGTTCACCACGGGCCAGGGCGTGCCGCTTCCGGGGCAGGCAATCGACATCTACGCCTCACTCGACAACTACACGAACGCGTTCCGCGAACTAGCCACCGCGACTACCGCTTCGGATGGTAGCTGGACGGCCACGCTCCCTCCGGGACCCTCACGCATCATCCGCGCAGTTACATATGGCACCGCGACCATCTTGCCCTCAAGCGCACAGGTGACAGCAATCGTGCCCGCCGAGATCCGCCTTCTTCGAGTTTGGCCCCGCCACGTCGCCTGGGGCGGCACGGTTCACCTAGTCGGCCAGCTCCTCGGCGGTTACCTCCCGCCCGGTGGCGCGCTCGTCCGCCTGCGCATCGGCTACGGCTCGACCTACAACACCTATGGCGTGCAGGAGCACGTCACCGGCAACGGCCGGTTCTCCACCGTCGCGACGTTCGGACCCGGCGACCCGAGCATCCTGCGCACCTATTGGTTCCAGATCGCCTCCCTACCGATGGGCGACTACCCGTATGCGCCGGCCGCCAGCCAGCGCATCCCCGTGATCGTCGGCGGCCACCCTGGCTGATCGGCTGCGCATCATCTCCTGGCCGTTTCACAATGGCCTGCGGAACGTCAGCATGGGCGCCGGCCCCACTAGGTTGGCCTCTGACGAGACCCTCCTCGCAGACATCCGGTCCGCCGGATGGAACGTCGAGCACGACGAGGTCGAGCCGGTCGACGAGACCGATCCGGAGATCGCCCGAGTGATCGGGCTGATCCGCCGACTCGCGGAGCGGGTCGCCGACGCCGTGGCAGAGGGCGCGTTCCCGCTGGTGTTCGCCGGCAACTGCAACAGCTGCCTCGCCACGACCGCCGGTGTGGGACCCGAGAACCTCGGCGTGGTCTGGTTCGACGCGCACGCCGACTTCGACGACCCCGAGGAGAACGAGTCTGGCTTCTTCGACGTAATGGGCCTGGCGATGCTGACCGGCCGCGGCTGGCGGGCGCTGCGCCAAACGATCCCCGGTCACGTGCCGATTCCCGAGCGCAGCGTGGTCCTGGCGGCCGTCCGCGACCTCGAGACCTATCAGCGCCGGCGCCTCGAGGGCTCGGAGTTGATGACGGCCCCGGGCGAGATCGACCTCGACGAATTCGAACAGGCCATCGATGAGCTCACCCGGCGCGTCGAGCGTGTCTACCTACACGTGGACCTCGATTCGATCGACGTAAACGACGCCTGCGCCAACAAGTACGCGGCTCCTGGCGGTCCGGCTCTCAACCGGCTATCTGACTGCGTCCGCCACGTCTGCGAGCGATTCCAGGTGGCCGCTGCCGCGATCACGGCCTACGACCCGAATCTGGACGACGGCGATCGCACCCTCGGAGCAGCCAGGCGAATCGCGAGCGACATTGCGCATGGCGTACACGCATGAACCGCGTCCAACCGCGGTCAAGGACCAGCTAAGCTTGCCCCATGATCGGCGACATCCTTCAGCCGACTCACTTGCTGTTCGTCCTGATCGTCGCCCTGCTGGTGCTCGGTCCCAAGCGCTTACCGGAGGCCGGACGGGCGGTCGGCACGGTCATTCGCGACTTCAGGATGGCGATGAATGGGGAGGAGCAGGATCACGGCGCGATCCCGACGGCGATGAGTGCCGCCCCGGGGGCTCCGCCGGCCGCAGCGCCATCACCGCCCGAGGAGGCGACGGTCACGCCATCGACGCCGGAACCGCCGGCCTTCGCCGGGGAACCCGCGGCGTCCGCGCCGGAACCGCCGGCGTTCGCGGAGGAACCCGCGGCATCGACGCCGGAACCGCCGGCGTTCGCGGAGGAACCCGCGGGATCGACGCCAGAACCGCCGGCGTTCGCGGAGGAACCCGCGGGATCGACGCCAGAACCGCCGGCGTTCGCCGGGGAACCGGCGGCGTCCGCGCCAGAAGCCGCTGCGGCGACGCCGGAATCCACGGAATCGGCGCCCGAAACCGGTGGTCCTGCCGCTTCCGCCCCCAGCGCGGAAGCCACCAACCAGCCCGCAGAACCCGCCCAGCGGGTCGCCTGACCAGCCCCGGCGGGGACGTCTCACGCGCGAGATACGCTCGCGCGGTGACCGCTGCCGACGAGCGCGCCGCGATGGTGGTTCTGCTCAGAACCGGCCGGCGCCCGTGGGTCGAGTACGCCGAGCTCGTCGAGGAGCACGGCGGCGCCCTCGCGGTCCTCGAGCAGGAGCTCAAGCCGCAGGCCGCCCCTCCGGCTGAGCAGACGAGCCTCTTTCGGGACGAACCGAGCGCAGGAGCGCCAGAAGCGCAACCCCCGGCCAGCGAGCTCCTAGACCACGCCCGGGCCGACATCGACCGCTGGGACGCGCGAGGCATGCGGCTCGTGACGGTGCTCGATTCCGACTATCCCCCGAACCTGCGCGCGGTGCACGACCGTCCGCCGATGGTGTTCATCGCCGGCCGCCTCGGGCCGGCGGACGCCCGCGGGGTCGCGGTCGTCGGGGCCCGCAAGGCGACGCCCGCCGGCACCGAAAGCGCGCGAGCCGTCGCGGAGCACCTGGTCGACACCGGGTACACGGTCATATCAGGGCTGGCAGCGGGTATCGACACCGCGGCGCACACCGGAGCGCTCGCCCACAGAGGCCGCACCATCGCTGTCATTGGGACCGGCCTCGCCCGAGCCTATCCCCCGGAGAACGCGCCCCTTCAGCGGCGGATTGCGGACGAGTGCGCGGTAATCTCCCAGTTCTGGCCTGACTCGCCGCCGAGCCGGCGCAGCTTCCCGATGCGGAACGCGGTGATGTCCGGAATCGCCCTCGCGACGGTGGTGGTCGAGGCGTCGGAGACGAGTGGCGCGCGGATGCAGGCCCGTCTTGCTCTCGCGCAGGGCAGGCCGGTTTTCCTCCTGGCCTCGTTGATCGAGCGCCAGCCCTGGGCACGCGAGTACGCGACTCGCCCCGGCACCCACGTGGTCAACGATCCCACCGAGATCACCACCATTCTCCATCCGCTGACCGCGTCGGACCCGCTTATGGCCTAGGGCACAGCCGTGCCGTCGGTCAAAGATCTCAGCACGCCGTACGAGAACGTGATGCTCGGCCCGCGCCGTGGCCCGGACGTGTGCCCGATCTGCTTCAACTTCACCGCGGGCTACGACCACTGCTACGCCTGCGCGTACGGACGAGCGGTGCTCGACGCGGTCGCCCCGATCTCCTACAGCGTGGCCCGCGAGCAGCTCCACCACACGCTCGCGAGTTACAAGCGCCTGGACGGCGAGGTGGCCCGCCGCCTCGGCGCGATCCTGGCCGCGATCGTGTGGCGCTTCCTCGCGGAGCACGAGCGCTGCGTGACGCGAGCCGCCGGAACCAAGCCCTTCGATCTCGTCACCACTGTGCCGTCCGGAGACCGGACCCGCGACGAGCGCCATCCACTCCGCTGGATCGTCGACGAGCTCGTCGGCCCCACCCGCGATCGCCACCAGCGACTGCTGCGCCGCACCGACGCCGCTGTCCCGTCCCGCGCCTACAGCGACCACAAGTTCGAGGCCACGCGAGCGCTCGACAGCGAAGCGGTACTTCTGATCGACGACACGTGGACCACTGGCGCCAGTGCGCAGAGTGCCGCCGCGGCGCTGAAGGCGGCCGGCGCCGGCCCCGTCGCCGCGGTCGTGATCGGCCGGCACCTCAACCGCGAGTGGCACGAGAACGACCGACGCCTGCGCGGCATCGCGCAACCGTTCGACTGGTCCACGTGCGCCCTGTGCTGTGAGCCGGTGGCGGCGTTTCTGCACGAAGATCGGCCCGCACTCCACGCGAGACCTTAACTTCGCGTTTACCCCATCCACGGAGGGGTAGCAGTGAACCGGTTCTTCACCACCGGAGAGGGACGGTCAACATCAACTTCCTCTCGACGTCGTCTGACCGGCAGCGCGTTTCGCTGGTGCGCCACTTGGCCGCCGACGATCCGTCGATCGACATCCTGGCCATGGACGTCGACTGGACGGCCGAGTTCGCCACCGCCAAGTGGATCCGGCCGGTCCCGCTGGCATTCGCGCAACAGATCCGGAGCGACGGCTTTCCCGGCCCTATCCAGACCGCCACCTGCCAGGTGCTAGAAGGCAGAGGCCGACGGCGACGCCTGCGCGGTTGATCCTCCTCCCCCGCTAGCCTGGCCTGCGATGGCAACACGTCCCTTGTCCGGTCCACCCAGACGCCGGCGCCCGTACGCGCCGCGGATGTCGCCCGAACAGCGGCGCGAGCATCTGATCGACGCCGCGCTCGAGGTGATCCTCGAGCGGGGTTACGCGCGGATCTCGATCGAGGCGATCGCCCGGGCCGCCGGCATCACGCGGCCCGTCGTCTACGACCACTTCCCGAACCTCAACCGGCTGCTGCACGCGGTCATCGAGCGCGAGGAGCGCATCTCGCTCGAGCAGCTCGCCCACGTCGTGCCCGAGGATCCGGGCGACGAGCGACCACGCGACGTCCTGGCCGGCGGGGTCGGGCGGTTTCTCCAGGCCGTCACCACCCGGCCGGCGACCTGGCGGCTCATCCTGCTGCCGCTCGAGGGGACGCCTCCGATCGTCCGCGAGCACGTGGAGGTGGGCCGGTCACAGGTGCTCGAACGGATCAAGCGCCACGTGCAGTGGGCAATCGACCGCGGCGAGCTTCCGCGCCAACTCGACGTGGAGCTAACCGCACGCGCCATCCGCGACTTCTGCGAGCAGGCCGGCCGGATGGTCCTCACCGATCCGGAGAGCTACCCGCCCGAGCGCTACGAGCGCTACGCGCAGGACTTCCTCGCCCTGCTGGCGCACCGTTAGTGACCCTGTGATATCTGTTGCTCGGTGCGACTCTTGGCAGGGGTCAACGGCGCCGCGCGCGAACTGGGCAGCCACAACCAGTCCGAGTTCGCGAACCGGCCCGATCCGTCGATCGTGATCACCCCCGCCTACACGGACATCACGGGCTATTCGATGGGCGGCATCGGCACGTTCAAGCTCGGGGCGCAGATCCCCGACCTGTTCGCACGCGCCCCAGCCGACGGTCGGCTTCGAGACCACAACAACGTGCTCGCTTCGCTGCGGAACGTCCCGGTGCTCATGTGGAACGCCCGGCCGACGAGCTGGTAAACGCCACCGACTACGGGCAGACCGCGGAGAAGCTCTCGAGCTCGGCTACCGCTACGAGCTCGACGTCTACCGGCCGTGCGCGAACCCGCTGTGCGGCCCCGTTCTGCCCAACCACCTGATGCTGTCGATCAACGACCAGTTCGCGCCGGCGGCCGCGTTCCTGGGCTCGGCCACCGTCGATGCCAACCCGGCTCACGTGACCTACGTGGTTGACACCGCACGCGATGCGCCCAACCATTCGATCGTCGGCGACCACGCCTACTGGGTCTCGGGGCTGACCATTCGAAGCCAGTCTCACACCGCCACCAACGGCGATCCCGAGGGCGAGACCGACGTCTTCTCGCACGGGTTCGGCACCAGCGATCCCGTCGCGTCGGGCAGTGCACCCGGCACCGGCACGTTGACCGGCGGCAACATGGGCCCGCTCGCCTGCGCCGGCCTGACGCAGACGTGGTCCCCACCGGCACCGGCGCCGGCGAGCGACACGCTCGACATCAACGCGACCAATATCGCCACCGCATCGATCGACGTCTCGCGCGCGCACGTGGACTGCAACGTCAACCTCAACATCACGACCGACGGCCCGATCACGGTCACCCTGGCCGGCTGCAACCGCACCGTCCAGGCGGGCTAACCGCTTCTTGGGGCCTCGCTTCGCTCGGCGTCCGTGGGGCCGAGCAGCCCCATCCGGACACTGCTGGTTAAGTACGACGGGGACCCCGAAGGGTCCCCGTCGCTGATCCCAACAACGCGCCCACGGCCGGGTTGGGCACGTCCTCCGGAGATCGATTCAAACGCTCAAACTCCTGGGCGTCCCGAAAGTTGCGCCGGCCCGGTCCGGACCGGATCCGCCGATCTCGGTGTTGCCTGCGATACTGTGAATCCCCCTCCGGGGGCGTAGCTCAGTTGGTTAGAGCGCCGGCCTGTCACGCCGGAGGTCGCGGGTTCGAGTCCCGTCGCTCCCGCTGAAGAAGTGCCCGCATATCGGGCACTTCTTGTGTCTAGCAAGTGGACCGCGCCAAGGCAGGCAACGGTCGCGGGCAACGTTCCCGTGGGAACGCCAACCGCACTCTGCAGGCCTGTAGTCGTGGACGTCGGCGTACCCCCAGGCGCTAGCCCAGCTGCCAACCAGCCGGCGTCTTGTCTGCAGCTCACCAGGGTCATTCGATTCAGAGCGATCACCCGGATCCGCCCTGCCTCGGGAAGCGCGAACACGCCGCGTGGGCCGCTAAAGCCTCCGCCTGCCCCCGACCGGACGAGGGACGAGATCCCGATCTCGGAGACAGAAGATCGGTGCTCCGCGACCAGCGGCCTGAGACCAGAAACAACGAGGCTCGACTGTCCCTCGTCGGACTCGATCCCGTGACCTGCGTCGATGAACACGACTGCGATGTGCCGGCCCGTCACCGGGGCGGCAACAACCTGGCCGGCAATAGCGACCGTCAGACGCAATGGCGGGGGGCCATGCCTTCCGTGCTTTGCGATCGCCCGGTCAGCGGCGCTGCTTCGCGCGAGATCGTTCCCGTGCTCGAAGCTCTCAAGGTCGTTAAGGTCGGAGTCGGTCAGCGCAGCGGCTCCGCTCGGCAGACCTGGTCCGTGTTCGTCGTGATCTTCTCGGCGAGCCGAGTCCGGCCATTCTCGACGGAGCGATGCCTGGCGTGGTCACCGCGAGCCGAGCGATGGGAGTGACCACGGCCGTCAGGACATTGCCCCTTCCAGGATGACCAAAGTCACCAATCTGGCGCTCGCCGCTGAGCGCAATGCCGCGCGCTTCCCCATACCGCCAAGCTGGCGTGCGTCGTATGAGCTCGCGCGCTGCCCTCCGCATGGAAGCAGCTCCCGAGTGGCAGCGAGCTCAACCGAACAGACATCGAGGAGCGCTTTGACGTTCGCCGAAGCAGACCCTCTCCCACCGCGCGAAGTTTCGATCCTGATTGTGGAAAACCAACACCGGCGTAGCTGAAAACGTGACATCCTTCGGAACTCGGGCCGGGACCGGGCGCCAGTGGCTCGATACCGACTCCGATGCAGTCCGCCCCGGCGGGGGACCCTCGCAATGTTCAAGGCTCACACCCATTGCCGACGCTGCCGGCAGGAACTCCAAACGAGTAGCGCGCGATGGACGGGCATCTGCGACGGCTGCGTCACGATCTCCAAACTCGCAGCCGATGCGCTCGCCGCTATGGTAAGTCCGCCAGACGCCCGACACGATGAGACGGAGGCCGCGCCAGGGGCCTGAACACGTGCACACGCCCTGAGACGCCTCCACGCTCTGGCCTTCATCACCGCCGCGCGCAGCGCGGGAACGGTGCCGCGGTCAGACTCGTATGACCCCCACTCGCGGGAACGCGTCCGCGGAGTTCCCTTCTGCGATGAACGAGCGCTACGCGACCGGCCGGGAAGCGTCAAGGATGCGCCCGGTGCACCGACCACCTCTGGTTGTTACCCTCCCTGCTCGTGACACACGGTCCGTACGCGGTCGGCGTGATTCTCACCCGCCGACCACCAAGTCGCGGATGCTATTCACCATCTGCCCCGAACTGGGCGGAATTCGGATGTTGCTGTCAGCGGACGCGGTCAAGCAGTTCTTCCCGGATATCTCGGCCGACGAGGCGCGACGCGGACTCGGACCATACGCGACCCAAGGCTCGGCTCGACGGCCACCCGGGCGCTTGACGCGCCTACCTCACTGGATGCCGCCGTTGAAGGCGTCAGCGGTCTCACATCGGGGCTGCGGCGATCCGCCCGCGCGACGAGAGGGCAACCTTCCCTCACGTGGCGGCGACATCACAATTTCGGCTGGCGAAACCCCTGCATCGCCCGAGCCGCACACGCCGCGGACGACTGCGTTCGTGGTCCCGCGCGGCCGGCGGAGTGCGACTGATTTGGCGACCTTCCGCTCGTTCCGACCCCTGGTCGTTCCGGTTCTGAGCCGTCGCTCGCCACTCGTTGGCTTCCGTCATTGTGTTCGGAATGTCGGGCGACCGCGGTTGGCGCCCGTAGGGGCGTTGGGGGGCCGCCCGCTGATCGACGGCGTCTGGGACGTGGACCTACGTTCGCCCCGCACGGATGCGCGCGGGTGGGATCTAGGACGTGGCCACGATCCGTGCGACCGGTGGATGCGTAATACTGCGTCGCGAAGGATGCTTTGACCGTGGGCGCCAACTTGATCATCTCTTACGACGGAACTCCGAATGATGACGACGCGCTTGCGCTGGGGAAGATGCTGTCGCGGGCCGGGTTCGCGTTGGCGCTCGCATATGTCCGCCATTCGCGTGAGTTTGACCCGCGCCGGGAAGAGGTGGCCCAGCATGACGCTGAGCAACGGCTGGAGCGAGGCGCCGCAACGTTGGGTGATACGGAAGTGACTCGCCACGTCGTCATCGGTGCCTCAACCGGAGACACCTTGGGGCAGCTGGCCGAGCGGGAGGGGGCGTCGGTCGTTGTGTTTGGCTCGGACTACCGGACCCCGCCCGGTCACGTCGAGCCCGGCACGTCCGCGCAGCATCTCCTCGACGGGGGCTCGGTCGCGGTTGCGATCGCCGCCGCCGGTCTGCGGACTCAGCTGGACGGCGCGATCAGAACCATCGCCGTGCCTCTTGCCGGCCCGACGAACGATGTCGCCCGCGAGACCGCGCGCACGCTGGCCGCGAAACTCGGGGCAACGGTTCGCGAGTCAAGCGCAGAGCCGGTGGACCTAATCGTCGTCGGGTCGCAGCCGGATGCACCGGCCGGCCACGTCGTGATCGGCGGGGACGTGCGCAACGAACTGAGCAGCGCCCGCAGCTCAGTGCTGGTCCTCGCGGGCGCCGTGCCGCTTCTCCCTTAGCCCGACCCTTCCTGCGGCGAGAGCACCGGCTCGGGCTCTGGCGTCGGCATCTCGCCGATCGCGGCGCCCGCCGCACGGGCTCAGTGCCCCGGGCGCCGCAGCCCCGCGGCGGTGTACGGTGGTGGGATGGAGCGAGTGTGGGACTATCCCCGGCCGCCGGCCGTCAAACCGTGTGACCGTCGGGTCCGGGTTGAGTGGGCGGGCGAGCTGCTGGCTGACTCGATCCATGCGCTGCGAGTCCTCGAGACCAGTCACCCGCCGACGATCTACATTCCGCCCGCCGACGTGCGCCTCAACCTGCTGACCCCCAGCGATGCCCGCCCAACGTGGTGTGAGTTCAAGGGCGAAGCGCGATACCTGGATGCGATCGTCACCGGGCACCGGGCGCACGCGGTCGCCTGGAGCTACCGAGCCCCGGCCGCGCGGTATGAGGCGTTGCGCGACCACGTCGCGTTCTATCCCGGCCGCTTGGATGCCGCGTGGCTTGATGACGAACGCGTGCAAGCGCAGTCGGGCGACTTCTACGGAGGATGGATCACCGGCGATCTGGTCGGCCCGTTCAAAGGCGCGCCTGGCACCCACGGCTGGTAGCGATTCCCCCGTGCCGAGCTCGCCGCTTTCGAACGCCGGATTAGCGCGGCGCCGACGCCTGGCTCACGACCTGCGGTGGCTCTTGTCCCCGATTGCAAAGGCTCACGCGACGGCGGCGCAGAACAGACGCGATGCCTATGCGGCGGTTCCGTGCGTCGGCTGTCGAGGACCAGCCCTGATTCTCTGGGGATCTGGGGCGATTGCACTTGTCCACCCCCGACGTTACAGAGCCGGATCCGGACCCCTCCTACGTCGGCTCTTGCGATCGTCGCCCAACGTTCGTCCTGGCGAATGCTTGCGTGGCGAACCACGCGTCCCGTGTCGGGCCGGCGGACGCCTGCGTTCAAGATTGCATCGGCGCGGCGTGGCAGCCCCTGACTGTTGCTCCCATGCTCCGCCCACGCCGCGCGATGTGTGTACGGCGCCGCTTGCTCCCTTTCATCCGCGCGAAGGTGGGTAAGCACTGGATCGCTCGGCCGCGGCTGATGCTTTGCCTCTGGAAGCAGCGCTGCTGCACCTCGACACCGACTCCGAGCTGCACCGACTCTCGCACGGCCCCGGCGATACAGCGGTCTCGCGCCCGACGACGAGACGAATGGTCGTCGTGTGTGCCGGGTTGGACACCGGTCAATTTCTCACCGCCTGGTGAACGGGTGGGGGTGACTACATCGAGGTAGGTTCAGGCCGGGATAGTCGCGCCCTATCGCTTCAGATACGCCAGCACGTCGCGGGCAAGGTTGGCGACCTCCGGGGAGCCGAGTCCAGTGGCCAAGTCCCATCCCCTCGTGGCCGGGTAGTAGCGGTTGGCGCCGATGGTGATGACCAGCGCCATCGACGCCGCCCAGAACGGCGTGGCTGCACTCGTCCCCCCGGCAACAGTGATCGCGCCGCCGGTGTAGGCGTCCCAGCCTGACCATGGATCGGCCGCGGCAGCCACGTCTGGAAGCTGGCGCATGCCGGTCGAGAACCGGTTCGCGACCCCCGGGCCGACCTGCCACGCCGGCCTGGCGTAGTCGATACTCAAACTGCCGCCCCCGCCCATCTGCTCGAGCGTATCGTCCCATGCGGTCTCGCCGACGTTGCCTCGGGTGGCGGTCAGCGATAGGGAGGCGCCGCCGACGCTGACCGCGAACGGACTCGAGCTCGGCCAACTCACGGACAGGCTGTGGTTGGTGTCGGTGTCCTCCTGGCAGGTGTAGGCCCCTGTGTCGCCGGCGGCGACAAAGACGCTGATGCCGCGTGCCGCCGCAGCTTCGAGCGCCTGCTCGTCGCGTTGGATGTCAGCCCGCGGCGTGTCCGCCTCGCAGCTGCCCCAGCTGTCCGACACGATGCGGGCTTGGCCGTCGGCGGTAATCCGGTCGAGAATGGCGCCGAAGGTGTCCGCGCCGGACGAGGTCGCCTGGGGTGCGTTGTAGTCCAGCAGTTCCGCGCCCGGGGCGATTTCGTGCGCGACCTCCAGGTCGAGGTTGGCTTCAGCCACGGACGACGGGTCGTCGTCGGTAGCCCCTCCGCCGACGGCCACAGTGCGCGGGGTTACGTCTGGCAGGTTGAACTGCTGGTCGAAGCCGTCGAGGTCCGACTGATCGAATTGGGCGAATTCGACCACGGCGATGCTCTCTCCTTGCCCGGTTATGCGTTGTCCCAACAGCGGGTCGATTTCGTACACGCTTCGCGCGCTCGTTGGCGTTAACCCCTGAATGGCTGCGGAGTCATCCGTTACGAACGTGGCGCCGGGGACGGTCGCCGCGCCGAGCGGGGCGTGGAAGACCTGTCAGCCCGCATTCCGCCAGTCCATCAATCGGACGTCGAAGACTCGATCGATGGTTCCGGCGTTGGCGCGGACGTCGAGTGCCGTGCGCTGGGGGTAGCTGGCGGTGATCTGGACGCCGTCCCGTGCGAGCTGAGCCCGCGCACGGTCGAGAACGGAGCGTGAGACACCGAGGCGCTCGCCGAATTCGGCCGCGCCGATGAAGTGGCGGTAGTGGGGCGCCACGGGATCCGTCAGCTGGTTGAGGAAGCGCGTCAGGTGCGCCTGGCCGGGCAGCCGCAGGACCAGCGTGAAGTCGATCGTCGTACGTGGATTGGTTGCTCCGAGGAGAACGGGCTCGGCCCGGTGGCCCTGGGTCCCCGCGGGCCGTCCGATACGCGGCCAATTGCAAGCACACGTTGCTGTCGCTCGCTGAGCAGCCACCGCCGTCGGTGCCGGTGGCGCTGCCGGTCCGGACGAGAACCAGCGCTCCGGCGTCGACCGCCAGCGCTTCTGCCGGCGCCGAGGATTCGAAAGGCGAGCCTGGGCCAAATTGGACGCTCTTGGGCTTCGCCGCTGGGACCCTCGTGATCAGCAGCTCTTCGCCGACCTCGCTCACCAGCCGTTACGGTGCACGACTTCTTCGAAAGAGCGGCGCTTCAAGCGGGTGCCGGGCCTGAGCGGCCGGTCCGCTGGATAGCCGAGATCGATCACAAACGCAACGAGCTTGTCCTGGGGAACACGGAGCACCGACCTCGCCGCGTCCTGATCGCCGACGGCCGAATGACCGCTGCCGATCCCCCGATCGGCAGCGGCGATCATCATCTGCATCGCCGCTTGGCCGATGTCGAAGCGATTGCGCTCGCGGGCGCGGGGCTCCTCCTCGTCCGGGATTACCATCCCGATCGCGGCAGCTGCGTTCGCGATATGCCCTCCCCCGCGCCAGACTTTGGAGAGCTCACGGAGCATCTCCCGGTCGGTGACGACGACAAAGTCCCACGGCTGATGGTTCTGCGATGACGGCGCGATCCGGCCGGCTTCGAGCACACGGTCAAGGTCCGCGTCGGGGATCGCGCGGTCGGCGAACTCGCGGACGTTGCGCCGAGCGGTGATGGCATCCCAAGTCTCCATCTACAGCCTCCTCATTGGTGGCCAGTGATCTGTATGCGGTCGGTACAGCTGCTGCCGCCTACGAATTTACTTCCGCGGGGGGCTCAGCTTCGCCGCATTGGCCCGGACCAGCGCTGTCTCGCCGAAGGCGCCGGGCGTCGAGACCGAGAGCAGGACGTCACCGCTCCGCTCGTCGGGGCGAGGCGCCTTTCGGTGAGTCCCTGAGCTCGGGCGGCGCCGCGCGCCCCGTCCGTATCCCCCAACTTCACGTCGATGGGCATCGGTGCGCTGGCGCGCATCCAGCGCGGCCTCGAGATCACCTCCGCGGTCGCGACATCCGCGAGGAACTCGAACCGAGAACCAGCACACAGTTCCACCGTGGCGCTCGATGATCGCGCGCAGCTCCGCGAAGCACCGGCTGATCACCCTGCCCCGCAACACCTCCGGATCGAGCTGTTCCGCCGACACGGTGGAGCCGGTCATGTCACCGAACACGCGGTTACCTCTTCCGCGCCTCGCAGGCTGGGGCCTCAGGTAGCGCCGTCCCACAGGACGGGCAGGGCCGGAAGCCGCCCGGATTTTCGGCGTCGCACCGGCGCAGGTCAACATGAGGCTGCACACCCTTTCATGGGGCGAGATTGGCGATTGCGCGGGCTGCCGCTCGCGGAGGGGAAGCAGGCGCCGGGCCCTGCTGGTGGCGGCGGCAGGGCTCGTCGGCGGATCGCAGACGCGCCTGCTCTACCGATGTTGCGCGACTCTGGTCAGACATCGACAAAGTTGCTTTGTGCGGCGACGCGAGGGTCTCCCGAGGTGCAGGCGGCGCGTCGGTATCTCGGTGCATGGCAACGAGCGCGTTGGACAGGGTTTCAAGGTCGTCGAGCAGGTGGAGATCGCTGCCGCGAAGCACCGCGGCGTCAAACGCGCGGGCTAGCGACTCGCACGCCGCCTGCGGTCGTCCTGCATGAGCTCGAGTCCGGCGCGGAAGCTGAAGCGTCCGCGGAGACGTACGGTGTCGACCGAATGGCTGAGCCGCTGTGCCTCGTCCAGCTGTGCTCCCGCACGCTCGAGTTCACCCGCGTGCATGTGGGTTTGGGCCTCCATCACCAGTAAGCCCGAGTGGAGAGCGGGGTCGACGGAGCGAGCGAGAGCGGTCGGGCACTCACTGTCGCGCACGGCGTCGGTGATCTCGTCTCGGTTCAGGTGAATCAGTCCACGGAGCATGAGCGCCTTCGCGCGCGTCTTGACGGCCGGCGCGAGTCCGAGCGCCGCGTCGACTTCAGCGCAGGCCTCGTCGTAGCGGCGGGAGGAGAGGAGTGCGTACGCGTGGGAGTGGTGGAGCTGAGCCTCCGTGAGCGGATCCGTCGACGGCGAGCCAAGCAGCGGCTGCAGCAGCGCGAATGCCTCGTGAACGCGCCATACGATGCTCTGCACCCATCTCTCCGCCGCGCTGTTGCTCGGTCTGTTCGCCAACCCGTTACCGGCTGCCCATGCTGCTAACCCGCGCGCCGCCCAGTCGACATTCTCAGGCGCAATCACACTCGGGCCTTGCGTTCGCGGCAGCTCGGGCATCTCACCCGCCTCAGCGATTGCCCCGCCAGCGCGGACACAAGGCGCCGCGCCCGCTTCCCCTCCTCCGCGAGCGGCAGCCAGCGGTCCGGAGGTCCCGATGAGCGACCTGCAAGCAGTCCTCTCGGATGGCTGCACGAACGCCAGGGCCACTGCTTCACGGTGGACGCTGGGAGTCTCGACGTTGGCGGCGCCCTGATCGATGGCACGGAGCCGGGCTTCCCGTGGCCGGACGAGAGCCCCGAAACGTACACGCTGACCGTCTACATCCCCGTCTTCGATATTCCGCTCGACCCGGACCGCCTGAGCGCCGAGATCGTTGATGACGAACGCCCCGGCTCTAGCCTATCCGTCGTTGCCTAACTGAGCAAAGACCGGCAGAAACGTCCATTGCTGATTGGCGTGTTCCGTGCGGGGGGCGACGTGGATCGATATATCGTCACCACTTGCGAGGGTGATCAGGTTGTCGCCCTCAATTAAGTAGAAGTAGGGCGGGTTGGCGATGCGTCGGCTAATCCGCCATACCTGCGCGTTTGCGGTCGGTACGAGCTGGAGGTCGACTACCTCCCCCGGTGCGGTGTCCGAGGGCAGACCGATCGCCTGCCCCTGTGCCAGAACGGGCGAATCAAGCAATCCTGGGCTGAGTCCTGCGGTTGGAGCGTCCACCACTCGTTAGTGTTCTGTTCGACTATGGTCCGCTGGGAGAGGTCATTGTCGTCTGGTCCTGAACACCAGAGCGCGTTTCCCGAAGGCGAGAGACGATCTGAAACACTGCGGGCATTGGGTGTGCCTCCTCGGTGTGCGCCTGTTAGGTCTGTTGCTTGAGACGCCCGCGCGTCTCGAGCAGGTTGGTCAATTGTCCTACGGCGTGGGCATGCCTCAGCTGGTGCGGGGCTACGCGCCGACGCACGCCTGCCTGGATCGCGGTGCGATGGAGCTCCAGCCGGGCGCCGCTCTTTGACCAGCGGTGGCCACGAGTCGGGCCGACCCGTAGCGTGCCACCGCGCCCTTGGCCAGGTCCCCCGCGATTCTGAGACCGCCCGGTCGCCAGACATTTCCTGCAGCCGGATTGCTGCATTCCACTGGAGGACCAGCCAGGTCGCGCGATCCCTGTTCGTCTCTATGAAGGTGGGCCGGTTGTCAAGCCCTGTGTGTCAGATCCCTGACACCTCAAGTGCAAAATGGCCGGGTGAGCGCTGCCGTGTCAAGCGGCTGAGCAAG
>Ga0187772_10000193_pt1 | contig 25670 bp, 24 predicted proteins | sample 0116_SJ02_MP15_2_FD_133137 | JGI IMG/M metagenome (GOLD analysis project Ga0187772, IMG submission 133137) | Tropical peat soil microbial communities from peatlands in Department of Meta, Colombia - 0116_SJ02_MP15_20_MG | ecosystem: Environmental > Terrestrial > Soil > Wetlands > Peat | place... | reverse complement strand
ACCGGCACTTCGGTAGCACCCTTCAAATATTTTTTCAGCAATTCTCCAATCTCGGGGTTTTCGAAATCCCTATCCGAAGGCAGATCGGCCACAAACCCACCTGTCACATCAATGAGAAGGCGGGTGACTTCAGCCATCTCTTTCCCTTCGTGAATCTTGGAGGCATTGGCCAAGATCGGATCGATGAAATAGGTCCCCGAAGGCTCCTTCTTGCCTTCATAAGAGGCTGCCAGGCTACAACCGTAAAGGGTCTCCGCCATATGAATCATATTGATAACCTTTTCCCTGTGTTGGCTTACTTTCGTAGTTCCGTTATACTCCATCATCAGCAGGGCTGCTCCAGTCATGACATCGATTTTTCCCGATTTACAGCCACCGTGGGATTGACGATGAAAGGCAGAAAAACGGCTCACCATCTCTCCGGTAAATTCGACTTCTCTGAACATGAAGACTCGGTCCCATGGCACTAACACCTCGTCAAAGATGAGTGTAGGACAGTATTTGCTATATCGGATATTACCGCAATCCACCCCTTCGATCTCACGAGTGTCCATGGAATTTCTTCCCACCACGTGGATCAGCCCTTCTGTATCCGATGGAATGGCAAAGGCTAAGGCATAATCTTCATCCCCTTTCTGCATCGCCCTTGTGGGAAGTACTATAATTTCATGAGCACTCAAGGACCCTGTCTGGTGAACCTTTGCTCCCCTCACGATGATTCCTTCTTTGGTTTGGTCGACCACGCGGAGGTACATATCTTTATCGGGCTGTTCGCGAGGGCTCAGATTACGATCTCCTTTTACATCGGTCACGCTGGCATTTCCTGTCAGATCATTTTTCTGCATCGATTTCAGGAATTCCTTGAACCGATCATAGTAATGGGTCCCGTATTTTTTATCGATGTCATAAGCCACAATCGAAAGGGTACAGAGGCAGTCCAAGCCCGTGCATCTCTGGTGGCATGTTCCCACATAGCCTCCCAAGATACGGTTGATCTTCACACGCATCACAAGATCTTCAGTGGACTGTGGGGGCAGGGTAAATCGATTGATATGCTCTCCTGTTAAAGGAGAGAGGGTGGTGATGAGATCCTTATATTTTTCGTGATTCGCCAACTCATAAGTTGCACCCGTGGCATTAATCCCTGCGCGAATACGGGGATTATCCACCACGTTCTCTATCTTCTCGCCAAACATGTAGGCCGTGGGTTTCAATCTTCTCAAACTCGCCAGGTACTGTTCGGATGTCTTCATGGCCATCATTCTCCTCCTTCAATGGGTTTAAACCGGGAGTTCCAAACCTCTTCGAAAAGCATTGAGATTCAGAGCTGTGACCGTCTTCGGAACGCTTACTTCAATGGCCTTCTCCATCGATTCCACAGAGAGAAGGCCTGTCTTTTTCATGAGGGCCCCTAAGATGATCAAGTTAGCCACAATGATATTCCCCATCTCCTTATCTGCAATGCTCGTTGCAGGAACGGAGAGAATTTCATAATCCCCCGGCTTCGCTCCCTTCACCAGATCGGAATCAATCACCAGCAACCCTTTCGATTTTATTCGATCAACATATCGCGGTATGGCCTCTTCAGCCAAGGCGATCAGGATATCTGGCCTTCTTACCTGGGGATCGGAGACAGGTTCTTCAGAGATAATTACTTCCGCCCTCGCGGAGCCACCTCTTAGCTCTGAGCTGTAGGATTGGGTTTGGACAGCCTTCTTGTTTTCAAACAGAGTGGCTGCTGTGCCCATCAGAATCCCTGATAAGACAACGCCCTGACCACCTACTCCTCCGATGAGTATCTCTGTACGACTCATTCGGCTCCTCCTCGGGCTTTATTCTTCATTTTCCTAACCTCTTCCAGCATCTCTGGCTTCTCCGTGTCGGTCAACTCCCCCACCACGATCCTGTCCTTCAACTCCTTGTCCGAGAGTTTGGCTGCCTCTTTCGGTGTGACGGACCTCTTCTTATAGTCCTCCAGCATCTGAACTGCACTCCCAACTCCTGTCTTTCTTCCAAATTGGATCGGGCATTGGGAAAAAACTTCAACGAAGGCAAACCCCTTCTTCTGGATGGCCTTCTTGATCGAGTTGGTTAACTGCCTCGGATGGGCAGCTGTCCAACAAGCGACAAAGGAGGCCCCTGCAGCCATGACGAGCTTCGAGATGTTAAATGTGTTTTCCACAGTACCGTAGGGCGTCGTCGTCGTCTTTATACCCATGGGCGTGGTCGGAGCTGCCTGCCCGCCAGTCATCCCATAAATCCCGTTATTAATGCAGAGGACAACCATCTCAACATTTCTTCGGGCATTCTGTATCAAGTGATTTCCACCAATGGCCACCAAATCCCCATCCCCACTCACCACCATCACCTTCTTTTCAGGAAGGCCCATTTTAATTCCAAAGGCAAAGGCGATCGGTCTGCCATGGGTGGTGTGAAGCACGTCTGCATTGAAAAAAGGACTGGGTATCCATGCCGCGCAGCCAATTCCCGAGACAAACACAAAATCGTCCAGTTCCATATCGAGCCCGGAGATGGCACGAAGAATCGCCTGAACAACAATTCCGTCTCCACAGCCCGGACAGAAGGTTGTATAGGGGATCGAAGGTCTTATAAACCGGTGTAGGGGATGTACAAGCTCACTCATTTTGCAACCTCCCGTATCATTTTTAAAATATCCTCTGGATCTTGGATCTGCCCGACCAGTTTTGGAGGAAGAAAAGAAACTTCGGAGAAATGAGCTGCTTCTGCCTTGATGTATGGGTAGACCTGACCGAGATTGTTTTCCAGGACGATGACGTGTTTTGCCTTTTGGGCCATCTTCCTGATCTCTTCCCCTGGAAAAGGCCAAACCGTAATCAGTCGGAGCGTCCCGACTGGGATCCCCTCGTCCCTCGCCAGGGGGGCAGCCGCGGCTGCTGCGCGGGCCACAGCACCATAGGAGACCAAAACGATCTCCGCACCTTCGTAGTCCCGTTCAATGAGAGTGATTTCTTCTTTGTGCTTGAGGATTTTGTTGCTTAATTTCCGGATGAAATTATCCAAGACAGAGATATCGATGAGATTTCGCTTCCCATACTCATCGTGGCATGAGCTCGTCACATGGGCCTTATACCCTTTCCCAAAAACAGGCATCGGAGCCACATCTTCATCGAGAAAACCCTTGATCTTTTGAGGGTCGGTCCCAGGTTCAGGGATCTTTCGGTATTCTGTTTTGATCTTTGCGGGTTCGGGAATGACCACTTCCTCTCTCATATGTCCAACAAAAGCGTCAGACAGGATAAACACCGGAGTCCGGTACCTCTCGGCATAGTTGAAGGCAATAACCGTGTAATCGAACATCTGCTGAGGAGACGAAGGGCAAAGGGCGATAATCTCATAATCCCCATGCGAGCCCCTTTTTGCTTGAACCATATCCCCTTGAACCCCGACAGTAGGCATCCCTGTCGATGGAGCCCCCCTCTGGACATTGACGATGACGCATGGTGTCTCCACACCTATGGCAAACCCTATGTTTTCCAACATCAGGCTGATCCCTGGACCAGAGGTGACGGTCATCGACTTCTTGCCGGCCCAAGAGGCACCAATAACCGCTGCAATCGAACTGATTTCATCCTCCATCTGGGAAAAAGTACCTCCGACCTGTGGCAGCCGTTCTGCTAATCTGTTGGCCACTTCAGTAGCCGGAGTAATCGGGTAGCCTGCCGAGAACTCACATCCAGCGGCTATGGCACCCTCAGCACAAGCTACATTGCCCATCATGAAATATCTTCCTGTAAGCACCCGCTTTCCATTCATTTTTTTGATCTCCCCCGCGGCTTTTCTCCTGATACAACAATGGCTAAATCAGGACAGAAGATCATGCAGTTTTCGCATGCGGTACATTGATCACCCCTCGCGACCACAGGTGGTCTGTAACCCTTCTGGTTCAACGTTTCGGAGGGCTCAAAAACCTTTTTCTGACAGACATAGAAGCATATCTTGCAATCCTCCACACCCTTGCATAGCTCGCGATAGATCCGCAATGCGGCCATCTTTTTCTCCTTTCAGTCTCTTCGGAAGTGGAGGCGAAGAAAATCTCCGCTTTTTCCCTTGGATGGGCTTCCCCCGCCTTGTGCAAAGGAAGTCAATCATGTATTAGAGGTATCTGTTTTGACAGGATTCAAAGGTCATTCAGTGAACTTCAGAATCTTTCTCAAGCACCTAGTGTATCTTTTTACGAAGATAGCCCGGGAGAATGGCCTCATCGATCTCCTTGGTGATCCTTATTGAATAACATTTGACATGTTATTTGAATTCAGCTATATTGGGACAAATTTAATACGATTATGTATGCAATTTTTAAGAAACCCTGTCAAGCTTTTATCTCCAACAAGTATTTGTCATCGACACACAATGGTAAACTCACTATACTCCCTCTTATGAAGGAAAGTTCCTATCGGCTATTGCCAAAATGCGAGACCTCGCTCAGCGGTTTCTTCCTTATGGGTCTTCTTGGGATCAGTTCAATTGTGGCCTCTGTATTCAAGGACACTTGAAGCTGCCATAAAAGGAGGTAACGATGGTTCAGCACGGGGAGGTTTCGGAAACTCACAATGAAAGGAGGGGACTATGATTTCTCTTCATGTCAATGGCAAGGTCTATCCGGTTGATGTTTCCAGCGACACGCCCTTGCTTTGGGTTCTCAGGGATTATCTGAACCTCAAGGGCACCAAGTACGGTTGCGGTATTGGGGAATGCGGGTCCTGTACAGTCCATGTGGATGGAAAAGCTGTGAGGTCCTGCTCGATCAGCGTTGGCGAAGTCCAGCGGAAGAAGATCACAACGATCGAGGGGCTACCGGAGAATCATCCTGTGAAAAGCGCCTGGATCAAGGAGCAGGTTGTCCAGTGCGGCTATTGCCAGCCCGGGGTGATCATGCAGGTGGCAGCCCTTCTTTCCCAAAAGCCCACGCCTGATGCAGATCAAATCATCACCAAGATGGATGATGTGATCTGCCGGTGCGGAACCTATCCGCGAATCAAAAAGGGCATCAAGACTGCCATTCAGATGACGAAAAAGGAGGTGAAGAAATCATGAGAACATCCATGACGAGACGTACTTTTCTAAAGGGCTCCTTGGCAGCCGCTGGCTTAACCATCGGAGTGTCCGTCACCCCCTTTGGGCATCGGCTTCTCAATGCGTCTGAAATAGACAGTTTCAGCCCGAATGCATGGTTTAAAATCACACCCAACAATAAGGTTGCCATATTCGTCGGAAATTCGGAGATGGGACAGGGCGTTCTGACCGCCCATTCCATGATCATCGCAGATGAACTTGAAGCGGACTGGAGTCGAGTAAGCGTTAAGCAGGCGCCGGCCGCCGATCCATTCATAAACCCTATTTTAGGCGGTCAAGTGACCGTGGCAAGTGCGAGCGTGAGGGGATTCTATGATCCATTGCGAAAAGCGGGTGCTGCCGGTCGGGCGATGCTCATCAAAGCGGCAGCAGAGACCTGGAAGGTTCCCGAAGACGAATGCAAAGCCTCCATGGGTACGGTGAAACATGCTAAGAGCGGCCGCACCCTCACTTACGGCCAACTCTGCCTGAAAGCAGCAAAACTGGAAGTTCCAAAAGATTCTCCCCTTAAGAAAGAGGAAGAGTTCAGATATATGGGCAAACCCATGCCCCGTGTGGATGTACCGGATAAGGTGAGTGGTAAGGCTGTCTATGGTCTTGATGTTACGCTTAAGGATTTACACTACGCCGTGATCGCGCGGCCTCCTGTTTATGGAGCAAAGCCACTTTCTTTCGACCAAAAAGCGGCAGAGCAGGTGAGCGGGGTACATAAGGTTGTTCAGATTCCTCAGGGGATTGCAGTATGTGCAAAATCTGTTGATGCGGCTTTAAAAGGGCGGAATGCCCTCAAGGTGAACTGGAACAAAGGTGTCCTTCCCGATATGAATAATGATTATATCGAGAAGTCTATGAGCGCCGACCTGAACAAACCGATGGTCTCCGTGGTAAACACAGGCGACGCGAAAAAAGCCATCAGTGAGGCAGCCAAGAAGGTTGAAGCAAATTACTTCGTCTCTTTTGTGGCCCATACGACTATGGAGCCGATGAACTGCACGGCCTCTGTGACCGATGACCGGTGCGATGTGTGGGCACCTGTCCAAGCTCAGACAGGCGCACTGATGCTTGCCTCGAATGCGTCGGGCCTTCCCAAGGAGAAGGTCCATGTGCAAACCACCTTTTTGGGATGCGGCTTGGGCAGACGGGCCAAGCCGGATTTCGTGGTTCAAGCGGTCACGATTTCAAAGGCGGTCGGGAAACCGGTCAAGGTCATGTGGACACGGGAAGAGGATATAAAGTACGACTATTTCCGTGCCGCGGCATCTCACAGGATTGAGGCCGGCCTTGACGCTCAGGGCCGGCTGATTGGATGGTCTCATAAGCTTGTCAGCCCCTCCATTGCGAAAGAGATCAACCCTCACCAGCTAAAAGACGGGATCGATTGGTTTTGCATGTGGGGTCTTGCCGATCGTCCAGAGTCTTATGGTTGGAACAATAGGATCCAGTATGAGATACCGAACCTCTCTATAGAGTTCCTTATGTCCTCTCTGCCCATCCCCTGTGGTGTCTGGCGTTCGGTCCAGAATGGTCCCAATGCCTTTGTCATCGAATCCTTCATCGATGAATTGGCTCATGTGGCAGGGAAGGACCCCCTGGAGTTTCGTGTTCAGAATCTTCGAAACAATATGCGGGCCCGGCGTGTGCTGGAGACCGTGGCTGAAAAGGCAGGTTGGGGCAAGCCCATTCCAAAGGGTGAAGGCAGGGGCATTGCCCAGCACGCCTGCATGGGAAGCTATGTCGCCCAGGTGGCCGACATATCGGTGAACAAGAAAGACGGCGCGGTCAAGGTACATCGGATTGTGGCGGCTGTGGATTGCGGACCTGTGGTGAACCCCGATCCTCTTGTCGCTCAGATTGAAGGGGGAATCATCAATTCTCTGAGCACGGCACTCAAGGAGGAGGTCAAGTTTGAAAACGGCGGCGTGAAGTCGGCCAATTTCGACGACTATAAGATAATGAAGATGAGTGAAATTCCCGAGATCGAGGTCCACATCGTCAAGAGCAGCGAGAAGATCGGTGGCATGGGAGAGCCGGGTGTTCCTCCAGCAACGCCTGCTGTTGCAAATGCATTTTTCAATGCGACCGGTGTTCGGATAAGACGAATTCCATTAACCCCGAAGATTGTGATGGACGCATTGAAAAAGGCTTGAGACAATGAGTAAGGTGAGCGTGGCGGGATGTTATCGACCTTTTGGCCGCTGGCATCCCGTTTTTTTTCTCAAACCTCTTCGCAATCGTAGCCTTTTTTGAGTTTGACGATTAAACACGTACCCTTTCTGGTCAGGCTGCTTTTATTACTTCCTTATCCTCAATCCTCTGAAATCTAGGAACAACTATGGATGAGCTTATGATATACTGAATCTTTCCATATACAATAGACGGCAACGCCGTAAGCGGACTAAAGTGCCTCAACGCGACGAGCATGGCCATTGCTGCATTTTCCACACCGACTTCAAAACATATGGCCTTGCGTTGCTTATAATTAAACCCGAAGTATTTTGGGAGAAAATATCCTAACCAAAGTCCCGCCACCGCCTGTATGACACAAACTGCAACAAGATACAAAAGGATAGAAAACTGTTTGATCAATGTACTGGTCCCTTTAGACATGGTGCCCATAATTATAAAAGTTAAGCATATGACTGCTATCGGGCCGAGGGCTGGCTTAATTTTACTTATAAATCTTGGGAAGATAGAGCCTAGAATACTACCAGCAACTACAGGCACAACAACCATCCATAAGAGATCTCGAAAAAGCGCACCCGCGTTCAGATTAGCCATGCTTCCGGCAAGCCACAAAATTAAGAGTGGCTGTATAAAAGGTGCAATGATCGTATTGATCGACGTAACCGAAACTGACAGCGCCAAATCACCCCCGCTAATCATGGTCAGTGCGTTTGATCCTCCTCCTGTCGGTGTTGTACCTAAGATGATCAAACCAACAGCTAAAGTCTTCCCAGTCGGTCCAGGAAAAAGCTGAATTAAAGCCAAAGAAAGAAGAAAGGCAACGAAAGGCATGCATAACCATCTCAGTAAAACACCAATCCCTACCACTTTAGGGCGTTGCACCATGCCTTTCCAATCTTTGAAACTAATAGCCAGACCCATGGAAAACAAGGTAACCATTAGAAGATAGGGGCCAAAAGTTGGTACTAAGCTTTTCTCAACGGAAGGATAGAACAAATAACCGAACATTACCCCAAGCATAAGATAACGTGAGGGGTCTGAGGCTATATAATTACTTATCTTTACCCACCAAGGATATGAAGGGGGAGGTTTTTTTATGTCAATATAGGCCAAATAACCCAATAGTATGCCAATGATCCATAATATGATATTGGCTGCGCTCACTATTGGCATTGCTCCGAGTGGCATACCAACGAATTTTGAGGCTACAAAAGGAATGAGAAAGCCTAACGCAATGCAGACACTGGATAGATATTTTAGTTTTTTGGATCCCACGGCAATCCCTCCCTTGAATCGATTTAAGACCCACAGTCTCTCAGTTTGTCCACTCCTTGTTCAAGACTTGACATGCTGTTTCTTCAAATTTATGTACATAAATTGGATAAAAAATTGGCCCAATATGTCTAAACTCAAATAAATGGATTGATTTTGGAATCAAGTGGGGGAAAAGGGAGTGTATCAAAAGAACCAGTAGAATCCTCATTCGCCCAGTCGTTGAAGAAACTCACCGTCATCTTCACGGTAACCATAGGAGAAATTTCCTTTGTCCCTGCTAACCTCAGTATGACTTCGTGGTCGGTATGGTCAGGATATTTGTTGTGCTCGAAAACTTCTAAGGATCCTCAAGAAATGAGGTCTGTAAACAAGAAGTCATCAGTGTCTCCATCCCGTATCTCCACGAAGAGTTACGAGTGAGGAATACTTTTGTATAAAAATCTACGTCCACTTAACCCTACCCAATTGGGCAAGCCCGTAGAACTTTCTCCCTTCGGGTCCGTTAGAAATCCACTTATTACTTTAAATCTACAAATATCCTATCGCTACCGTTCGCTTGTGGCGGAGTGAAGACAGCAAAAATCTTGAACTCGCCATCACCCGCCGGATGAATGCCATGGATAAATCCTCGCGAACAGAAATGAATCTCGCCAGGATGTACCTTTACCCATTCTCCATTGATATACTGCTCGCCTACACCCTTATAGACGTAAATAATTTCATCTGCCGAACCATGATAGTGAACTGGAAGGCTGGGCCTCTGTGCGATCATTAGTTGGCTGCGCAGCGTTCCCATAGCCGCGTCGATCCGCATGGTTTTGCCGGGCTCGAATGGATGAGCAGCGTACCATTCGTCCAGGTTAAAGTTGTACCCTTTCTTATACTGAGTATCCAGTAATGACCAGTCGCCCACAACAACCCCCGGCTTGGCGGTGGTTATTTCGCTGTTGAGGAACACCCGGTCATTGGCAGGTGGAGATGGAGTGAAGATAGTAAGTTCCAGTAATGGCCCGTTGCCCACAACACGGGTAGCGTGGATGACTCCCCGGGGATTGTAGTGCAGGGTGCCCGGCTTCATCAAAACCCATTTGCCGTCAACATACTTTTCGCACTGTCCTTTAATCACAAACCCAAGTTCATCGGCAAACCTATGGTAATGGAGATCGACAGTTTGACCTTTGTTGGCCGTCGCCATCACCGTGACCCGGGGTGTCTGAAATATCGGTTCCATCCTCATCATTTTCCCCGCTTCCACGGGATGATCCGCAAACCACTTCTCAAGATTCACGTTAAAAGGGCCTACGTAGTTGGTATCGATCGAGCGGGCATCGCCGATCAGTTTGCTTTCAGGAGCGGCCAGTGCCCCTGTGCTCAACACGAACAAACCTGCAAAAACTAGGATTAAAATGCGTTTCATGTTCATCCTCCTTTCGTCTGGTATATCCCTCCTGCCCTTCGGGTCGATTAAAAATCTACTTACTTTAAATCTAGAAATATCCTATCGTTGCCGTTCGCTTGTGGCGGAGCGAACACAGCAAAAATCTTGAACTCACCATCACCCGCCGGATGAATGCCATGGATGTATCCTCGCGGACAGAAATGAATCTCGCCAGGATATACTTTTACCCATTCTTCATTGATATACAGTTCGCCTACACCTTTATAGATGTAAATAATTTCATCTGCCGAACCATGATAGTGAACTGGGAGGCTGGGCCTCTGGGCGATCATTAGTTGGCTGCGCAGCGTTCCCATAGCCGCGTCGATCCGCATGGTTTTGCCGGGCTCGAATGGATGAGCAGCGTACCATTCGTCCAGGTTAAAGATGGCACCTTTCTTGTACTGGGTATCCAGTAATGACCAGTCGCCCACAACAGCACCCGCCTTGGCAGTGGTTATTTCGCTGTTTAGGAACATCCGGTCATTGGGAGGCGAAGGTGGAGTGAAGATAGTAAGGGCCAGGAATGGCTTCTCGCCTACAATCCTCCCACCGTGGATGACTCCCCGCGGATTGTAGTGCACGTCACCGGGCTTCATCAAAACCCATTTGCCGTCAATATACTCTTCGCACTGGCCTTTAATGATAAGCATAAGTTCATCGGCAAACCTATGATAATGAAGATCGATAAGTTCAAACGCAGCCAGCGAAGTTACTATGACACGGGGTGTCTGATATATCGGTTCCATCCTAAGCATTTTCCCCTGTTCCACGGGATGGTCTGCAAACCACTTCTCAAGATTTACGTTAAAAGGGCCTGCGTACTTAGTATCGATCGAATGGGCATCGCCCACCACTTTGCTGTCGGGAGCGGCCAGTGCCCCCCTGCTCAACACGAGCAAACCTGCAAAAACTAAGATTAAAATGCGTTTCATCTTCGTCCTCCTCTCATTTTAATTTGGTATACAATTTCCTATACCACTATCGAAAATCTTGTCAAGCATTTTTTTCACTATTTTTTACTCCAAAGACTGGGCCGTGAAAGGGAAAGATGAAATCATTGTCGTCGGTGACGGCACTCATGCCGCTCTTGCAGCGGAGAGAAAACTGAATAACTTTGTGAATCCCCTTAACGTATTAGGACAGATAGGGGCAATCGATGGCAATGTAATAGGGCAAGCGTCAGGTTTCCACCACACAAGGAGTTGCATCTCAAAATTCCTTTTTCTTGAAATGGTCTCGGACCCGTGATACTAACAAAAAGAATGGTACGAAAGTAAGCCTGGTCTTAGGAAACCTAATCGCAGAAAGGACTAAACATGGCAACTTGTTCCGAAATCATCGCAGACACACTGAAGGAGAGAGGGGTAGGAAGAATCTTTGGCATTCCTGGGGGCGAGATTCTTGAACTCATCGAAGCATGCAGAAAAGTGGGGATCAAATTTATTCTGACAAGACATGAATCTGTAGCCGCCTTCATGGCGGATGTCTCCGGGCAAATTACTGGAATTCCTGGAGTCTGTCTTTCTACGGTGGGACCAGGAGCCACGAACCTGATCAATGGGGTTGCAAACGCCTATCTCGACCGGTCCCCTGTCCTTGTGTTTTCCGCTCAGCTTTCCACTTCTTCACAGCCTTATGCAACCCACCAGTTTATCCAGCTTAATAAGCTTTTTGAGCGGGTTACCAAGAAAGTGTTTACCTTGACAGGGAAGAAAACGGCGAGTCTTGTAAAGGAAGGTTTTCAGATTGCCACCACAGGTCCGAAGGGACCCGTTTTCTTCTGCCTTCCAAGCGATACTGCGAAAATCGAAGAGGAGCCGGTCTGTGATCAAATTGCTCCCTCAATGGATGAGAGTTTATCAGTTTCTGTCAATCGTATGCAGATTGTCAGAATCGCTGAAGAAATACGTAAGGCCCAAAGGCCGCTTGTACTGCTTGGAATTGGTATCGATCCAAAAAGAGAAACCGAAATTGTCCGGCAGTTCGTTAAGAAAAACAGATTTCCTGTCATGGCAACACCCAAGGCCAAGGGGATAATTCCCGATGTAGATTCTCTTTTCCTTGGAACAGCCTCAGGCATGATGGCAGACGGCTTGATCGTAGGGATGATCAAGGAAGCAGACCTCGTGATCGGGATTGGGTATGATCCTGTCGAGTCAGACCAGACCTGGCACAAGGATATCCGCCTTCTCTCCATCAACGGTTATCCGATCACCTACCAAAGCTACCTTCCTTATATGGATGTGGTCGGAGAAATCAATACCATCCTTGGTTTGTTGATGGTTGAAGATTTCTCAAGTCACGAATGGAGGCAGGATGAGTTAACAATCTTTAAAGAAAATCTCAGAAAAAAATTGATACCTACCCAAAAGCCAAGGCGGGGGACCTTCTCTCCCTACGCAGTTGTCCAAAAAACAAGGGAGATTCTCCCCGAGGGGGCCGTTGTCACCACCGATGTGGGGGCCCATAAATACCTCATAGGACAGGTCTGGAAGGCGTATCATCCCCTGACCTTTTTCATATCGAATGGGCTTTCCTCAATGGGGTATGGTCTTCCTGCTGCAATAGCGGCAAAACTCTGTCTGCCTCAAGCGCAGGTGGTCTGCGTCACGGGAGATGGTGGATTCACGATGATGCTTCATGATCTTGAAACCGCGGTAAGATTAAACCTTCCTATCGTCATCCTTGTCTTTTGCGATGAGAGTCTTGGCCTGATCGAGATGGTTCAGAAACGACTTGGTTATCCCCAATACGGAGTCAATTTTAACAAGGTCAAACTTGCCTCTGTGGCAACAGGCTTTGGGGCCCGAGGCATCAAACTCCGTTCCCTCAGCGAACTTTCCAAAACCCTTTTAGGCGGATTCAACTCAGATCGACCCACTGTGGTCGAAATCCCCATCGACGGTTCAGAATATCTTGGACAGCTGTGACCCTGTCACGGAGCCGCTAACTTGGTTGACAGAGTTTTTTAAAAGCTTTATACGAAAATGTATTAAACTCTTCCCCCATGACCGGCGATGGGGGTCCCAGAACGGGTGTTCGCTTGACGCAGGTCGAGCCATCGACCCAACGGTCGCAAGGCACGCAATCGGATGGAGCCGGCCGAGAGGCCGTTTATGCCGGCTATCCTCGAGCTTACAAGCTAATCAACGAGGCCTATTCCCAGACGACACGAGTCACTGAAAAGGGGGTTATCGTGATACTCCCCGCAAAGTCCTGATGCTCAATCCTGGCAGGAAGTTTATCCATCTTAAAATGACATCTGTCACTGATTAGGGGGTACTGATAAAGCCTTACAGCAGAACCTTTTGAATGATAAGAACTTGTTTTGGGATGGGTTGAATATATAAAAAAGGGAATAGTCTGTCAAGAAAATTTGACCACAAGATATGGGAGTGTCCTGCTTAGCCATTCGATCGAGTGCCAGCCCGGCGAAGGGTCTAGAAAGTTAAACCGAAGCCCTCGCAGAAGGAATTTCGCACAATTCCAAACTGCGGATAGCTTGCCAACACAGAAACTTTGCCAAACCGAAGATATCTGGTTGAAATCTTCACTAGGAGGGAAAAGAGGGGTTTTGTTGAGTACAAGGAAGTATTTCTTGGGCGGGTGTTTGCGCGCGAGCAGCCGCCAGCAATAGTCTAAGTATATCCGCTGGACACGCAGGCTAAGGGAGGCTTCGGGAGACTCGATGGTCTCATACCACCACTGTCTCTTACCCCTTATGGAGAAGCAATCTTTTCTCAGTTTCTGCCCAATTGATATTCTTGAAAAAGGCCTCAATATAGTCCGCCCTTTTAAGACCATAATCGATCATAAAAGCATGCTCAAAGACATCCATGATTAAAATGGGCATCCCTCCGGACGGATGGCCCCCATCATGCTCATTGATCCAGAAGTTGATGAACTTGCCGCTGAGGACATCTTGGTACAGGACAGCCCATCCGATCCCTCTCATCGCCCCCGTCGCCTTAAAATCCTTTTCCCAGGCCTCATAGCTACCAAAAGACTCGACAAGTTTTTGGTACAATTTCCCGGTTTTGCTGATACCGCCTTTGCCTCCGAGGTTTTCAAAATAGTATTCATGAAGCCTCATTCCATTGAATTCCCATCCAAGTCTTCTCTTCAGTTCTGCATACTCGGGGGTGGCGACCTTGCCCTCTTTCAACATCTGGCCAAGGGTCTCAAGAAGTTTGTTGGTGTTGGTGACATACCCCTGATAGAGGGTAAAATGGTTTTTTAGAAGAGTGTCGCTGAACCCTTCCATGCCTATGAGCCGATTGTAGTCCTTTGCATTGTAAGTCATCTTTTCCTCCTTTTCTGCTTTTGAGATAGAGGTCTCTGGTTCGCCTGAAATAAGGGTGATTCCCATCACTCCTGACATGAACAAAAACTGGCGCCGATTTACAAAAAAAGATTTCATTTTCTGTCCATTTCCTACCGCTTAACTTACGGAAGATGGAGTGCTCAATAAGTAAGTGGGGTCTTTCCAGTTTCGAGATGTCCTGCATCGATCTTCGGAATGCCAGAGTCGCTCGCCTCTCTTGGGGTTATGTTTTCGCCTCTGATAAAAAGACTTCCGACAATTACTTTGTCGGCAGCCCGATCTACATAGACCACGATTGGAACCTCTTTATCCGTTCTTCTGACGAGTAATTTAACCGCATAAAAATCAGGAATTGAGCTCTCCCGCTTCTCGACGAACTTTACCTCCACGTCGTCAGGCAGACTCGCTTGGATTCTGACAGCTTCAATAGCAAGCTGAACCATATTATTTTCCCTTGAGAAATTATTCAGTCTTAAAAGAAGCGATATTAATATCAGTCCCATAATTCCAATAAAAACCTTTGTCATCGCTCTTACCCTCCTCCTGAATTTAACCTATTACCATCTTATCCTAAGACAAGTGAAGAAATGAATCGGGTCCACTCTGTATTTTCTAAGTAAAAATACCCTACCTTGAATAATCTTTTGGGGTAGCAAGCCGGAAGAAATCATGTACAATGAAAGTAATTGACGACAGACAACCCTTCTTCGATCCGTTTGCGGAGGATCATGAGCGGAGAATGGTAAGGAGATGAAAGAAATGACACCCATCGATCTACAAGATGTCCTGAGTTTGTCCCGAAGCTTTATGGAATGCCGGGTTTTTCTCTCGGCTGCCGAGCTTGACCTTTTCACCCTTCTTACGCCGGCTCCTCTTCCTGCCCGGGAAGTGGCCAGTAGAATTGGCGCTGATAGTCGGGGTTTAACGATCATCCTGGACGCGCTCTCGGCAATGGGCCTTCTGGACAAACGAGGAGAAGTTTATCAGTGCTCCCCCTCCGCCTCACTTTTTCTTTCTGCCGATGCCTTCGATTCAATTCTTCCTATGGTCCTCCATATGGCCGGCCTCTGGAGGAGGTGGTCCAGCCTGACGAGTATTGTTCGGGGGGCTAAAGTCTCCGATCAGATTACCGCTTCCTTTCGAGATATTGATGAACTGCGCGCCTTCATCGGGGCCATGGACGTTATCGCAAAGCCATTAGCACCTCGGATTGTTGCGAATGTCGCCCCCGGCCTATCGAGGACTTTACTCGATGTGGGCGGGGCTTCCGGGACTTACGCCATCGCTTTTCTTCAGGCCGTTCCCCATATGAAGGCAACTTTATTCGACAAACCGGAGGTCATCGAGATAGCCCGGCAACGCTTGGGGAAAGCAGGGGTTCTGGATCGGGTAACCTTGACTCCGGGTGATTTTTATCGGGATCAGCTACCGGCCGGACATGACCTAGCGTTTATCTCGGCGATCATTCACCAGAACAGCCCGGACCAAAACGTGAGCCTCTTTCGCAACGTGTTCGGGTCTCTTGATAGGGGCGGACGGGTTGTCATTCGGGATCATGTCATGGAGCCCGACCGTACCCGGCCGAAGGAGGGCGCGCTCTTCGCCGTAAACATGCTCGTCTCCACTGCTGGTGGCAGGACGTATACTTACGACGAAATCAAGGCTTGCTTAGAACAGGCAGGATTTATTAAAGTCCATCTCCTCCAGAAAGGCGACCACATGGACGGATTGGTTGAGGCGTTCAGACCGTAGACGGCGGAGCCTCTCACTCCCAGCCCTCGGTTCCCAGCGCCTCGTGTAGTTGTTCGGGATGATGACGGCAGCGGTATTCAAGACGGCTCGATTCGGCGTGGGCCTTGTTATACGACCAGCCAGTGGCCATGCGATTCCGTTCATGAAGCTCATGCAAAAGCACGTAGGGCCTCTCCTTTTCTTCGATGTCGTTGTCGATCCAGACTTCATTCTCAGGCACGAATTCGTAAACATAGTCGTGGCCGCCTTCTGTAAAGTCGACATCAAAAACGCTCCGAACGAGACGACCGTTGACGATCCAGACGCTGACGCCATTTTCGAGGTTTTTCCATAGCCGCTCGTGAACTTCTTTGCCATCCGGCAGTTCCTTGCCATCATGCGTCAGGCGGCGTACGTCTCCCGCCCGCCTGCGCTCCGTGCGTTCGACTTTATCGGCTTCCACCAGAGCTTTGTCGTAGGGCACACCTTTCTCCATGAGACGGTGTTCCAAGAGAAGGTGGTCGATGAAAAAGCGTCTTTCGTCATTCTCCGCTTCCTGGTCAATCCAGAGTTCGTTTTTCGGAATGCAGGAGAAACTATAATGCTGACCGAAATTGGTAAATTCTTCATCTATGCGAGTCCGGACGTAACTGCCGTCGACAATCCATACTTGCAGATTACCTCGTTCATCGATCTTTTCCAGGTAAGGTGGCTTGAGTTTTGGCTCCTTGGCTTTACTCTTTCCGTTCTTTTCGATCTGCTTTCCCATATTTCCTCCCAATCATTGTAATCAGACAAAAAGTTATGAGGAAGATACTTTATTGAGTCGCCCCAAACCCGTCATCACAAACCTGGCTCAGGGTGGACAGTGACATCAGCATTCGGCATAAGCTTCTGGATGGTACGCTCGATTTCTTCCGTAAGGTTGTGGGCTTCCCTCAGAGTTTGATTGCCGTCAACGAGGACATGGATATCTACAAAAAGCTGGGGGCCAGAGTAGCGCACTCGCACATTATGGCAATCAGTCACACCCGGTAGGACTTTCACCGCAGATATGATTTTCCTCTCAATACCTGACGGGGCGACGTCCAGCAGCGCTTGGACGGTGCTTATCCCAAGCTTGATACTGATGTAAACCACAATCAATCCCACCACGATGGCTGCAAGCGAATCCGCTTGATGCAGGAACGCCAAACCCGGCACCCACTCGCTGACCTTCACACAAACCAGTCCCAAGATGACGACACCGGAGCTCCAGATGTCGGTACTGAAGTGAAGGGCATCCGCTTCAAGGGCCTGGCTGTGATACTTCTTGGCTGCCCGATAAAGGACGCGAGAGCGGGAGACGTCTACCACAATGGATGTAATCATGACAGCGAAAGACCAGAAGGTGACTTTTAAAGCAACCGGGTGAAAGAGAAGGCGGTGGGTGGCCTCGTAGATAATCCAAAAACAGGTCACCAGAAGAAGCAGGGTTTCAAAAAGGGCCGAGAGGTTTTCCGCCTTGCCGTGGCCGTAAAGGTGATTGCTGTCCGCCGGTTTGCCGGAAATTCTGACTGCCAGTAAAGTCATCGCCGCAGCCATGAGGTCAAGTCCGGAATGGGCAGCTTCGGCGAGAATGCCCAGACTCCCAGTGGTAAGCCCTATGATAATCTTAAAACCGGTCAGGCCCACCGCCGCAATGACAGAACTCATTGCTGCCCATCTTTTTTCATGTGCACCGTCTTGAGAAAAGTTGGCCATCACCATCTTTCCAATCCATTCCCGAAATATTGTAACTCGATTTGCATAAAGAGTTTCAATCTAAGGAAAAGAAATTTAGCATAGGGTCATCAAATTGGCAAAGCGGTCAGCCAAATCTGAGAATGGGATATATACCTGTTTTTGTATGCAATTTCAGTAAATATAACAGAATTGCCTCCTGGAAGGTAGGAGCTTGGAATAGTTTTGTATCACCGTTTCCTTCCTTCGCTAGCTCTTTGAGGTCCGATCCGTCTTCCCGATAAATTTTTGGATGGTGTTGAAATAATCCTTGAAGCCAACGAGCATGATGTCGTTATGCGTAGCCGAAGGGATGATGAGAAGTTTCTTTTCGCGTGTTCCGAGATGCTGGTAGATCGCCTTGGCATTTTCGAGGGGGACCAGGCTATCCTTCCCGCCATGAATGATCAGGCTGGGGAGGAATATCTTTTTAATCCTCTCCAGACATTCCTGGTCGATCTTTTCCCGACCCATCACCTGAGCGGGCATCCCAAGACGAAACATGATCCTCACCACGCTGGGAAAACCGCTCTCTATAATGAGCCCCTTCATCTTTTGTTGATGCTGAGAGGCCAGTTCCAGGGCAGCGATGCTCCCTAAGGACCTTCCCATCACCCACAGGTCTTTACGCAAGCTTCTTCCGGAGAGTTCCTCTCTGACATGTTTAAAGACGACATGGGCATCGTTGACGAGATCGGTGAGGGTAGGGGTCCCGGTACTGGCTCCGTAACCTCTATAGTCGGCCACGACCAGATTTATTTTCTTCTGGTGGTAAAAGGGGGAAATCTCGTCATAATCGCTTACCACCTCGCCATTCCCGTGGAAAAACAGAATCCACGGCCATTCGCTATTGCCCGTGTAAAAGCGGCAGGAGATGGAGACATTGTCCCCAACCGCAGCAGAGAGATCGAAGGCATTTTTTGGGCATGGGGCGAAATCCTTCCGGGGATAAAAAATGAATTGTAATAAGAATGGCTGGTCGAGTGAAGAATAATCAATCATTGCTAATGCCTCAGAAGGCGTGAAAAAATTGGCCTTCTTTTGTACTCGGCCTTTTCAGGAAGCGCGGATTCGCATCCACGCTGCCTTGATGTTATAATGCTTCTTATTTTTTGGCAATCTTTTTCGAAGGGAAAACAGGAGAAAGGAGTTTATCGATGGGAGAGAAAATGCCGACGCGCCAGGAGGCCATGGAGCTTTTGCATCAGTATAACGAAACTGAAAGCTTGCGCAAGCATGCCTACGCTGTCGAAGGGGTGATGCGCTACATTGCTAGAAAGCGCGGCGAGGACGAGGAGAAATGGGGAATCGTTGGCCTTATCCACGATCTCGACTATGAAAGGTTTCCCGATCAACATTGCTCCAAAACAGGGGAAATCCTCCGGGAGAGCGGGTGGCCGGAGGAATATATCCGGGCGGCTGTCTCTCACGGATGGGGGATATGCTCGGACATCATGCCGCAGACGGCGATGGAGAAGGTCCTTTACGCCATCGATGAGCTGACCGGGCTCGTTGGGACCACGGCCCTCATTCGCCCGTCCAAGAGTGTCCTGGATGTTCAGGTGAAATCGGTGAAGAACAAGTGGAAAGACAAACGATTTGCAGCGGGCGTGGATCGGTCGATCATCGAGAAAGGGGCGGCGCTGCTCGGAGTGGGATTAGATGAGCTGATTGAGGACACCATCAAGGGGATGCAGGGAGTGGCCGAGGCCATAGGACTCAAGGGCAATCCAGTCTCCTCATGATGTAATGCCTCACTGGGGCGTGGATCAGGTCTTCGGATCGGGCCCCGCGCCACGCGGGGTCTCTGAAAATCTTATGAAGCGGATGATCTGAAATTGTAGTTGGCAAAGGTAGCTTTCCTCCATGATAGCACAATCTTTTCAATGATCAGAGCATTCTTGTAGTTGAGGGACAAGCTGACGTATCCGCTATAAGATTTCCTTCGACCCCGCGTGGCGCGGGGCCCGATCCGGGTGAGTTTCCACGCTAGAATAAGGCGTTACTTGATGATAAAGATTGTGGAGGATAGTAATGGGAGAAATTCAATTTTTTAAAAAAGAGGTTCAATCTTTGTTCCTGGACCCCAAGGAGGGATTTTCGAGAAAATCTATTTCCCTTGAGATCAGAAGAGATGATTTGACCGGCCATCGTTCCCGGATTCTTCCCTACCGTCGAAAGTATCCTGAGGTCGTCGTCTCCCCGGAGATGCTGGGGGCTTCAAAAAAAATCTGTCCTTTCTGCGCAGACCAAATCTCCTCCTCCACTCCGAAGCTTTTGCCGGAGATCGCCTCCGAGGGGAGAATTCGCAGAGGAGCGGCATGGTTGTTTCCCAATGCATTTCCTTATGCCCGGTACAATTGGGTGATTGTCTTTTGCGAAGACCATTTCCTCTATCCCGATCAATTCTCCGTTGAGATGCTAAGGGATGGCTTTCTGGCGGCACAAGAAGGGATCCGAAGGATCGGAAAGAGCCAGCCCGAGTTTCAATACAGCTCCATCAACTGGAATTACCTTCCGTCGTCGGGAGCAGGATTATTTCATCCCCATATCCAGATCCTCGTTGAGGATGCCCCCACGGCCTCGCACAAAGAGGTGCTCGAGGGGATCCTCCGGTATCGGAATGAGGGTGTCCCTTCTTTCTGGGAAAGTTTTCTGTCGGAAGAGATCAAGAGGGGGGAAAGATACGTCGGACATCAAGGGGATGTTCATTTCTTGGCCGCTTTTTCACCCCGTGGCATATTCGGAGAGATCCTCATTCTCTTTTCCAATCGACCGACGATCGATGCGGTGAAGACCGAAGACTGGACCGATTTTTCTCAGGGCCTGCTCAGGGTCTTTCAATATTTGAAAAATCATATCCTCAGCTTCAATCTCTCTCTGTTTTCCGGAAATGGCGATGGGGCTCGGTCGTGGGTCTATGGAAGGCTTTGTCCCAGGATGACTATCCCTCCGTGGCTTACGAGCGATATTAACTATTTCGAGAAACTTCACGACGAAGTCATGTGTGTCATCTCTCCGGAGGAACTCTGTAGAGACGTCAAGCCCTTCTTTACCGGTCCTTGCCACCCCTAATTCAAAACAAGTTCTTGGCCATCCTTATTTCCTATACCACTTTTTAAGGGTCTCCGGCCTCGCTCCCAGAAGATAAAAAATCACCAGGATAATATTCATCAGTTGCTGGCGCAGGACGCCGTGCTCCAAGAATACCTCTGGCTTCGTTCAACGCAGGAATAATAACGGAGATTTTCATGGATCAACAAAGAAAAAATGACGCGGACCAGACATCGGGTGATGAGATTGCAGATGCGTCCATAACATCGGCCTGACGCGGAGTCTTCAATGGTTGCACTGAATGTTTCGACTTAGCCTCAGATAAAATCCTAATGCGATGAAGAGGGCGGCCAGGGATATGGCGTTTGCACCAATCACAATGAAGTCTTGGAGATGTATTCCATACAACATCCATAACGCAGACCCTGCACTAAATTGAAGTAGGGTCAATCCACTCACATCCTTGACCGAATGGGTTTTCCACATCTTGATGATCTGCGGGACAAACCCGAACATCGTCAACGAGGCGGCGGCGATACCTACGATCGTCCACGACATCTCTCTCTATTCCTTTCTTAGTCTATGGTTCTAAGATTCCTTTTCCCCAACTCAAGCCTCTCGCCCACTGCCATCTGAAACCTCGAATCTCTATCGGCGCCTCATTCTCCCCGGGACTTCCCTTAGTCGATAGAGGCCACTCCCTCGCGGGCATGACCAAATACACACCCTTCAGGGAGAACCCAAGTGGGAAGAAAGATTACAGATGATCACGGATGACCTTGACGAGCGTCTGGATCTCTTCCGCGCTAAGCTTGCCGTCTTTTCTGAAGATCAATCTCCCCTTTTTGTCAAAGGCGAGAACGTTACTGCTGTCGTCAGCAATCTTCCAGGCCTTCACCAACACTCTTTTGTAATCCCGCACATAAATGGTTCGGGGATAACGCTTCTGTTTATCTTTAAGGGCAGAAGAAATGGCAAAATTGGGAAGCCAGGTGGCGGCCATATTAATGATCCCAACGGATTGAAACTTATCGTCGGGAAACTTCTCTCTGTCTAGAGCTTCGCTGGCATCATTGTTCGTATCTTTTTCATCAGGGTCGACGTAAAAAAGGACATAGACCTTCCCCTGCAACTCCTCGCTGCTCCAGGGTTTTCCATCCAGACGTCCTCCTAGCTTTTCTTTTAACTCTATCTTTGGAGGAATTTCGCCTATCTCAAGGGCGTGGGCAACCTGGCTCGTTAGAAAGACGGCCAAGATAGGAATCAACCATTTCACGTGATGTTTCATCATCAGCCTCCTATTTCATGGCTTCTATACATCATATCGCAAAAAATGGAAATAGCAACCAGATACCTGTTCAAGCCGCATGTAACCATTATTCGTGTCGAACCGGTTTGGGAAGAGGCCAGAGCTTTGTGGAACAGATCAGGCGGGTGCAGCGGCGAAATCCGATGTTGACCGGGAGGTAGAAGAAAGGCCGGACGCGGGGCTTTGTCATAATTCTCCGCCATATGCTCCGCCATGAATAGATCTTTCTCCATGCGGATCTCATCCCCCGGTGGAGTTGCTCCGGAGTCATGTTCTTGGGGAAAAACGTCACCGATCCGTGATCGTAATCACGCCAGTCGCGGCTGAAGATCCGGCGCTGGGAGTCCATCTGTGCGTAGAGCGTGGTATCCGGGAGAGGAGTAAGAATCAGGGTAAAGGCAGTCTGAAGGCGATTTTCTGCGGCGAATTCGGCGATCTGATCGAAGACCGCGGGGGTGTCTTCATCAAACCCTACGATGAACGTACCCATGACGCCGATTTCGCGTTCTCGAAAGCGACGGATACAGTCGGCATATTCGGCCGTCCGGTTCGGAAACTTATGCATGGAGTCAATGGATGCTTGGAAGAGCGATTCGAAGCCGATGTTCACACCGATGCAGCCTGATTCTGCCATCAAGTCCAGCATGGACTCATCTCGTGTGAGGTTGAAGCTCGCGTGACCGTACCACCTAATGTCGCAGTCCTTGAACACCTGCAGAACGGCCCGGGCGTGACCCGGATCCGAAACGAAATTAGAGTCCATCACATAGAGGAGGCGCCTTTCGATAAAATAAGGGATGTCACGGTGCCAGTGCTGTGCGAGCCAGGTCTTCCATCGGGCCTGAGGGGGCCTTGGGCCGAAGAGGGCCATCACCTCTTTTCGAATGGCTTCCGGCCGCCGTCCTCGGTACCTTCTTCCGAAAAATCTCTGAACGCCGCAAAATGCGCATCCGACTGCACAACCGCGAGAAGTTTCTATGATTTCCCCGGGGTAGTAAAATTTCTTGTTGAAAAGGTCGCGCCTCATGACCGGAAGCCGGTCAAGATTTGTCTCCGGGCCGAGATATTTTTTCTTCAGGTCTTCTCGTTCAAAATCACCGAGAATCTCTTCCCATATGGCTTCGGCTTCTCCGAGGATTACGGAATCGGCATGTTGCAGGGCCTCCTCTGGCAGAGCGGTTACATGAAACCCGCCTAATATCACCTTCGTCCCTTCGGACCGCAGACGGTCGGCAATGCGATAGACGTTCGGTATATGGTGGGTGAGTCCGACAATTAAAGCCAGATGACATCCTTCCCCGTAAGGCACAGGCTCGTTGGCCTCATCAACGAGATGGACGTTGAATCGGTCTGGAGTGAGGGAAGCGATCGTCGCAAGACCCATGGCAGGATATCCGAGCAGGGGCAAGCGGATGCCGAATGCCTTGTTGCGCGCCCTCGAGCCCGTTGCAGCCGCTATGAGAAATAGGGTGGGACGGTCTACATGGCCGCCGGACAGAATGCCCGATTCTCCCCGGTCACCGCCACGCTCCCGTCTATTATGGCGATTCTTCAAATAACCTCTTGGTGTCGACAAGATGAAGAGGCTGATGATCACTGCTTCACGCAAGCGTGATATATTAAGGAATGATTGTCAAGAACGGGACACTTCTTGTCCTCCCCCCCCATTTTTCGCCCACGACCTGGGAAAATCCCTCTCCGAGCCTTCATAAGGCCCATACTTATTAGGAATGGCACAAAGACGCATCCAGAGCAGGAACTCCGGTATGGGCCGCCACCCGTGTGCCAGAACGGATAGAAGGTCGGGCCGATGAAGCCTCTCCGAGGGATCCCCCGAGGTGGGGGTTTACAGAAAAAATTTCCCCCTCTGTGTCAATACCTTTTCTGGGTTCTTCTTGTCTGTGGAAGAAGAAATGGCCGGAAAGGCAAGCAGGACGCTTGCCGGTCAAGCTTGTGATGGGCCGGAAGTCGATTCGATACCTTCGTAAAGGAAGGAACAATCAATGGCGGATCGGAGTTTTATCCATTATAATGCTTAAACTTTTATGCGCTTTATTCTCTTTATCAGTATCGTCCAATCGATCCTTTTTCTGGGACACTGGTTTTTTTACAAGACCCTAGTCCGCTTCTTTGGGGTGGCCGGTCCCGGCAAACTTTTAACCTTTAAAGCTGCCCTGGGTCTGCTATCCGTAAGCCTTGTCCTGACCTCCTTTCTCGCTTTCCGTTACTCCAATCCCCTGATACGGTGCGTTTACACGGCAGCGGCATTCTGGTTGGGGATTCTTTACCTTTTGATTCTCGCATCCGCGCTTTGCTGGATCTTCTACGGCCTGGCTAAAGTGATTCACCTTCCCCTGGATCAAAAAATATTGATCGAGATCCTGATCGGGATAGGCCTGGCGGCAGGGCTTTACGGATTCATTAACGCAGGAGTGATTCGGACAACCCGGGTCAACGTCGAGCTTCCCCACCTGCCTGGCCATTGGAAAGGGAAAACGGCTGTTTGGGTGAGCGATACACATTTGGGCCAGGTAAGAAACTACGGGTTTGCACGGCAGATTGCCGCCGAGGTGAAGAACTTGCATCCAGACATTGTTTTTATCGGCGGCGATCTCTATGACGGTGTGGCGGTCGACCTGAATAAGACGATCGAACCCTTTTCCAAGATCTTTGCTCCTTACGGCACCTATTTTATCACAGGCAATCATGAGGAGTTTTCTGACAACACCCCGTACCTCCGAGCTGTCCGTCTTGCCGGGATACATGTTTTATACAACGAGAAGATTGAGCTGGACGGCCTGCAGATTATTGGGGTCGATTACAGAGATTCGAGAAGGGAAGAAGATTTCAGAACGATTCTGAAGAAGATGGAAATAGACCCTCTTAAGCCCAGCATTTTATTGAAACACGCCCCTCTCAATCTACGCGTCGCCAGGGAGCAGGGAATTTCGCTCCAGCTTTCAGGCCACACTCACCAGGGCCAGGTTCTGCTCTTTCGATTGATCACCTCGAAAGTCTACCAGGGTTACGACTACGGGCTAAAATGGTTTGGCGATCTCTTGGTTTATACCTCCAGCGGGGCGGGTACCTGGGGGCCTCCCATGCGGATTGATACCAAACCCGAGATCGTCGTCATCACGTTTAAATAAGGTACATAGGGCATGCGAGAGTAATGTCTCACCGAAGCGTGGATCACATCTTCCGATCGGGCAGGAATGTCCCTGAAAATCCTATTTGGCGGACGATCTGACATTGTAATTGGCAAGGGCAACTTTCGTCCCTCAGCGCATAGTCCATCCATGTGCAGGACATTCTTTTAATTGAGGGACAAAGCTGAGGGAATCCGCCATAAGATTTTCTCCGACCCCGCGTGGCGCGGGGCCCGATCCCGGTGAGGTTCTCCGGCAGAGTGAGGCATTACCGTCTGTTATAGGTTTCTTATTGACCCTCCAACCTCAATTTAGTAGACTTCTATT
>Ga0187772_10000192_pt1 | contig 25688 bp, 19 predicted proteins | sample 0116_SJ02_MP15_2_FD_133137 | JGI IMG/M metagenome (GOLD analysis project Ga0187772, IMG submission 133137) | Tropical peat soil microbial communities from peatlands in Department of Meta, Colombia - 0116_SJ02_MP15_20_MG | ecosystem: Environmental > Terrestrial > Soil > Wetlands > Peat | place... | reverse complement strand
GGGGGGGTTGAGGTTTGAGATCGAGAACGGTGTCATTCAAAAGTTTAACATCCTCTCCAAAATTTTCTCTATCCTGAATGTCTCGCAGTTGCTCAAAGGCAGATTCCCGGATTTGGCAACGAAAGGACTTCCTTTTCATCAGATCCTGGCGAACTTTCATGTGAAGGACGGGGTGGCCACGACAGACGATTTTCTGGTGGATAGCGATGCCATGAGGATCACCCTGATTGGGAAGATCGACCTGGGGAAGAACGTCATCAATGCGAGGATCGGAGTTCATCCTTTGGTGACGATTGACACGATATTAAGAAGCGTCCCCATTGCCGGTTATATTCTTACGGGTGAGGACAAAGGTTTCATCTCCTATTTTTACGAGGTGAAAGGAAACCTGGATGACCCAAAGATCGAGGCCATTCCACTCAGAACCATCGAAGAGCCTTCCTGGGGAGTCATCAAGCGCTTGCTGCTGACACCTTTGAGACCCTTCCAAAAGGCCCTGCCGTCCAATAACGATGAGAAAAATAACTGACTGTCCTAGTGTAGTGCGTCCAACACTTCTTTACATAAGTTCAGAAGCTGTCATTCCTGCGAAAGCAGGAATCCAGTCTTTTCAGCAGGTTCTGGACTCCGGCTTTCGCCGGAGTGACATCGCTTTGCGTTAATAATCCAACAGGTTTTCTATAGCCCTAACTTATCCAATGAATTTCTGAGACCCGACACTAGGTTAAATAGTTGAAAAACTGCGTTTGAAAGTTTTTTTCAGAAATTAACTTTTTTTCTTGACAAATAACAATATATTGTTGTAAGAATCTCATAATATACTAGATATAGCCCTCCGAAAGTCTTTTTACCTATCTACCATAAGATAAAAGGTGAGATAAAATGGCAGCCGTAATCGAAATGAAAGGGGATCGCCAGAATCTTAGAGAAGAAGCGGAGACCACAGACATGGCCCTCTTCGTCCGCACCTCGGATGAAGCGATGTTGGGCTGGGATCGGCAGAGAATTGTTGACGCCCTCATGCGTGAGACCTACGTGGATTTCGATACAGCGAAGGAGATCGCCCGGGAGGTGGAGGAGTTAATTGCGACCTCCAGGATCAAAATGATCACTTCCCCGCTTATCCGCGAACTCGTGGACACCAAGCTGGTTGAAAGAGGACTCGAGCAGGCCCGTAAGATGCACACCCGTTTGGGAATGCCTCTGTATGATGTCGATCAGCTCATCCTCCACCCCAACAAAGAAAATGCCAATGTCCCTCACGGGCCTGAAGCCACCAACCTCACTTTAGCTGAGAGGATCAAAAAAGAATATGCCCTGCTCACTGTCTTCTCTCAGGAGATTGCCGATGCTCACATGCGTGGGGATATTCATCTCCACGATCTGGGTTTTATCGATCGGCCCTATTGCAGCGGTCAATCCCTTGAATACATCAAGCGCTTCGGCCTGAGCCTTCCCAACTCGATCGCGACGGCCAAGCCTGCCAAGCATCCTGAAGTGTTGCTCGCCCACATGGTGAAATTCGCCGCAGCCCTTCAAAGTCATTTTGCTGGCGCGATTGGTTGGGATTCTATCAATCTCTTTTTCGCACCCTATCTAGTCGGGATGTCGGTCCAAGAGATGGAACAACTGGCCCAGATGATGATCTTTGAATTTTCCCAACAAGCCGTGGCCAGAGGTGGACAGGCTATCTTCACTGACCTCAATCTTTATTGGGAGATCCCCAAACATTTTGAAAATGTCCCTGCCATCGGACCGGGTGGGGAATTTACAGGAAAGACCTACAGCGATTACTTGAAAGAGTCCCAGCGTTTTGCGAAGGCGCTCTTTGACGTTTATCAAGAAGGAGACGGGTCCGGAAGGCCTTTCTTCTTCCCGAAACCACTAGTTCACATTACAGAGAAGTTCTTTCAAACCCCCGGTCATACGGATTTTCTTTACCACATCTGTGATGTCGCTTCCGAAAAGGGGAATACCTATTTCGTCTTCGACCGTGGGGAGACGGCCAAAATCTCCGAATGCTGCCGTCTTAGCTTTAAACTGGACCAGACAGACCTCGAAGATGCCAAGCACCCTTGGAAAATGCGATACTGCGCCCTCCAGAACGTCACGCTCAATCTTCCAAGAATCGCTTACCTGGCGAAAGGGGAAGACTCTAAACTCTTTTCTAAGATTTCGGAGTTTGTTGAAATGGCGGTAAAGGCCCATCTGGAGAAGAAGCTCTTTATTGAAAAACTTCTCTCCTTAGGGGAAAAGGGACCTCTGGCGTTGCTGGCCATGGATCGAGATGGATCTCCCTATTTAAGGATGCACCGTGCTAGCTTCCTGGTGGGTATGGTGGGGCTCAATGAGCTGGTCCAAATTCATACCGGGCAAGAGATGCACCAATCCAAGCAGGCCTTTAAATTCGGCCTCAAGGTGATTGCGCATATGAAATTATTGGTGGATAAGTTCAGCCAACGCTGTGGAATGCGTTTTGTTCTGGAACAGACGCCCGCAGAATCCACAGCCTACCGATTTGCCAAATTAGACCTTAAATTTCACTCTCCCAGATCAGGACATATTGTAAAAGGCGATATCTCAAAAGGAGAGGTCTATTACACGAATTCGACCTACTTGAACAATGCTGCCGTGTTAAACCCGATCGAGCGCGTCAGGCAAGAAGGTCTCTTTCATCCTCTGATCGAGGCTGGTGCATTGACTCATATCTGGCTGGGTGAGGCAAGACCTTCGAAGTCATCGCTGGCCAATTTCGTGATCAAAACTTTTCAATTGACGCAAAATGACCAGATTGCTTTTTCTCCAGAGTTTACCGCTTGCAATCGGTGCCATCGGACGAGCCGGGGCCTTCGTCCTTCCTGTACTTATTGCGGGTCCGAGGACGTGGACGGCATTACGCGGATCACCGGTTATTTCACTAAGCTTTCCAGCTGGAATAAAGGGAAGCTTGGAGAACTTCGGGACCGGTATCGTGACCAAACTTTCTTAAAAGAAAGGGGAGAAAGGGTAGCACTGGAAACGGGATAATAATTTTTATGCTGTGCTCATCCCGCTAAGTCCAGAGCGTTAAGGAGGAGGAAATGGGATTTATAAAAATCTTTACGAAAGCGACATGCCCGAAATGCCCTGCCGTCAAAGAGATTGGAAAAGAGTTAAGGAAGGAAGGGCTGCCCGTTTTGAATTACGATTTGGATACGATTGACGGCCTGGCCGAGGCTTCCTCTTACAGCATCCGGTCGGCCCCTTCCATTGTCATCGAGGACGAGGAGGAGAGGGAGGTAATCAGCTGGAGAGGAGTTGTTCCAACTCTCCAGGAAGTGAAGCAGCATTTATACAAAGGTTAATGGTGATCGTGGTGGTGACGGGTGTTGGAAATCACTCCGATCGATTATTTTTTTTCAACTCGCTATCACGTTTCACAGTCGCCGTCACTTGTATGATTTGAGAAAATGATCGAGATCAAGGGATTCTTGGAAGCCTCCTTCTCGGATTGGCGGGGAAAGCTGTGCTCAGTGATTTTCCTTCCCCGTTGTAATTTCCGCTGTCCTTACTGTCACAACCACCCCCTTGTTTTCCAACCTGAGCAGTATGCTACGATTCCACTGGAAGATATTCTCGCCCGCCTCCATTCTTTAAGGAATTGGATTGACGGCGTTTGCATCACGGGCGGAGAGCCTACTTTCCATCCAGATCTTCCCCTCTTGGTCCGGGAAATAAAACGACACGGATTTTTGGTCAAGCTGGATACCAATGGGTCAAACCCTTTGATGTTGGAAAATTTTGTTGAGAGGGGAGAGGTTGATTTTGTCTCCATGGATGTGAAAGCACCTCTGGGGCCTTTTTCTTATTCGCGCTCCACCGGTTCTCCCGTCAATCTGAGACCCATTTTGGAATCGATCAAAATCCTGAAGAGGCAAAAGGTGGAATATGAATTTCGGATGACTGTTGTTCCCGGACTCCATAAGGAAGACGATATCCGGACCCTTGGGAATCATCTGAGGGCGGGCCAAAGATTCATCGTCCAGAACTTCAACCCAGAAAACCCATTGGACCCTTCGTTGAGAAAAGTTGTTCCTTACGATCCAAAGGCTTTGAAAAAAATCGAAAGAGAAGTTCAGGAAATGGTGTAATCGCTCGCTAATAGATCTGACCCGGGAAGGTGTTGACCTTAAAATCTTTCTCCAGCATCTTATACATTTTGGGGCTTTCCCATTCCTCATCAAAGGCCTCAGCAAAAATGCCGTCATAGATGGCCCAGCTCCTTCCCCGGACCGTTTTCTCCATTCCTTTTCTGCGAAAAGGGGTGGAATCATCCAATTTTTCGTAAAGCAGCCCTCCCGGCTGAAATTCTTTGTGGATCTTTTCCATCATCTTGCCGCCCCTGAAGTAGGTAAATCCATGTCTCTCCCACGAGATGGCATTGTGATAGAAAAAAGCCCCCATGGTGATGGTCTTCAGCTTTAACGGCACCATGAAGGCTTTCAGACATTTTACGAACTCTTTTAGTAACCGTAAACCATGCTTGACCATTCCGGGGGCGAGTCCAGCCTCCATGGCCCGAACCTCTTCAGGGATGTTCCTCGACCGTGTGCCGAGTAAGGTATCCCTTCCCAATTCGTCGATATCGACATTAAACCTCTCTGAAAAAGGGTTGTTGATGATCAGAAAGTCGAGATAAAGACTTTGCATGAAGGCCTCCAGGGAAACCTGGCACGAGAAGATACAATCTTTGTCTTCCAGCCTGTATTTCACCTCGATGCATGCAAAATTTTCGTCAGGAGGAAAGACCCCTGTGACGACTCTTTCCCCGAATGGATTGGTTAGCGTCTTGCGGTCAATTTGAAACATCTCGAATACAGCATCGGGAACAAGGCGGAGATAAATCGAATTCCGCTCCTCTTTAGGAAGTCGGTTAAGCTTCGCTATCGAGAAAGTCATTGCCTAATTGTTTGGAATCGTTTGGAAGGATAGCCTGCCCTCGAGCGTGTTTTACCGAGGGCAGGCCAATGAACCATTTGATCGCAGAAACAACTTCCTATTTACAATCTCTCTCCGGCAAGCTGGATCACGACACTGGGATCGGTTAGGGTGGATGTGTCGCCCAACTCCTCAATCTTGCCTTCTGCTATCTTCCTCAATATCCTTCTCATGATCTTTCCGCTCCGTGTCTTTGGAAGCGCGTCAGCAAATTGGAGCTTGTCCGGCGTCGCGATCGGGCCGATCACTTTTCTCACATGAGCCAGGAGCTCTTTCCGTAAGTCTTCAGTCCCTTTGAGGCCAGCCTTGAGCGTGACAAAAGCATAGATCCCCTGGCCTTTTACCTCGTGGGAAATGCCGATCACGGCCGCTTCCGCTACAGAACGGTGAGACACGAGGGCGCTTTCCACTTCCGCTGTTCCGATCCGGTGGCCTGAAACGTTGATGACATCGTCGATCCTGCCCATGAGCCAGTAGTAACCATCTTCGTCCTTCTTTGCCCCATCGCCCGTGAAGTAGTTTCCGGGGAAAACAGTAAAATAGGTCTCCTTAAACCTTTTGCGGTCCGGATCGTTCCAGAACCCTCGTAACATACCCGGCCATGGTTTCGCAATAACCAGAGAACCCCCTTCTTCTGCATCGCACTCACTTCCGTCCTCTCTGATGATCTTCGGAGCCACGCCGGGAAAAGGAAAAGTGGCTGACCCGGGCTTCAACGGGGTAATTGGCAGAGGGCTGATTAGAAACCCGCCCGTCTCTGTCTGCCACCAGGTATCCATAATGGGGCACCTCTCCTGACCCACATTCGTATAATACCACTTCCACGCCTCCGGGTTAATGGGCTCCCCCACCGAACCGAGAAGCCTCAGGCTGGAAAGACCTCTTCGTTTCACCCATGACTCACCTTCTCGCATCAATGCCCGGATGGCCGTGGGAGCCGTATAAAAGATACTGACTTTATATCTCTCCACAATCTCCCAGAATCTGTCGGGGTTGGGGTACGTCGGAACACCTTCAAACATCAAGGTCGTCCCGCCGAGCGCCAGGGGGCCGTATACGACATAGCTGTGACCCGTTACCCATCCAATATCCGCCGTGCAAAAGAAAACATCTTCTTCCTTAATATCGAATACCCACTTCAGGGTCTGATAGACAAAGAGGAGATATCCTCCTGTGGTATGAATCACTCCCTTTGGTTTGCCTGTGCTTCCACTGGTGTAAAGGACGAAAAGAACATCTTCTGCGTCGACTAATACGGGTTCACAGGAAGGTTTGATGTCCTCTCTTGCCATCTCCTCGTTCCACCATACGTCCCTCTCTTTGGTAAAAGGGACGTCGATTCCCAGTCTCTTGACGACAATCACTTTTTCAACGCCTGGGCAATCTTTTAACGCCTCGTCGGCATTAATCTTGTTTTGAACAATCCTGCCGTTCCTGTAATATCCGTCTGCGGTAATGAGGACCCGCGAACCGCAGTCGTTTATCCTGTCCCGGAGGGCCTCAGAGCTGAACCCTCCGAAAACCACACTATGAATAGCCCCGATTCTTGCGCAGGCAAGCATGGCAATGGGAAGCTCTGGAATCATCGGTAGGTAGATGGACACCCGGTCCCCTTTCTTCACTCCAAACTTTTTCAGGACGTTTGCAAATTTGCATACATGGTAGTGAAGTTGCTGATACGTAAAAAACCTGTTCTCTTCCAGGGGCTCCCCCTGCCATATCAGAGCGACCTTGTTGCTCCTCCAGGTGCTGAGGTGCCTGTCGAGGCAATTATAGCTCGCATTGAGCTTCCCTCCGACGAACCACTTAACCTCGGGCTTATTGAAGTCCCATTCCAATACCTTATCCCATTTCTTGCTCCAGTCGAGTTGCTCCGCAAGTTCCCCCCAGAATTTCTCTGGATCCTTAATAGACTTCTGATACAATTGTTTATAATCCTCCATCCGCTTAATGGACGCTTTCATCTTAACCGCATCCGAAGGTTCATAAACCAACTTCTCTTCCAATGTAGATTCTTTTTCCTTTCCTTTCACTTTTATCTACCTCCTCTCTTTATTTCGATGCTAAGGGCACCAAGAACTTTGTTAATATGTTCACAAGCGGCGACCAGCGTAAATATACTGTATGCAATCTTTTTTTTCAAGTAGAAAACCTATTTTTTCTGCGCGGGGGGATAACGGGTCTTGTCAAAAGGCAACATGCGGAAGCCTTATGGTAGACGTGTAATGTTAATTTATTGTTTTTATTAAGTTTTTTAATCTTTGTTAAATTAGCTATTACTGCGGTGGTTATGTTCTGCAAGTTGAATAGTGGATTTAACGATCTTTAATAAACTTCTGGGGATTCCCAAACCGGCAAATAGAACCTCCTGCGTTTTTGATCCTTGGAAGGGAAACATACTTTCAATGATAAATGTCTTTATTCGTCTTCCATTTCTCGTGGAGGAGGGGAAAATGGAGGGGGTATTTCGTGATTGCCTTGCGGAAAAAGATTGGTTACGCGTTAGAAGATTTTTCTTGACAAAAAGGGAGCAATCTTTTAGTTTTGTTCGGAATAAGAATTATTTCACATTCAACCTTAAGAACAAGTATCCGAAACATTAAATCTTATTGAAGGTCGGCGTGCAACGACGTTCCGGCCTTGACAGGAGCTGTCTTTTTTGCAGGGGTAAAGGGGGGAACCATGTTTATTGAGTATTTTGCCGTTCTCATTTTTATCGCCCTCGCCGGTGTTTTTGCCCTCTTCGCCATCGTCGCTTCAGCCCTCTTAGGCCAGAGGAAACCCACGGCCCCCAAGCAGGCGCCCTATGAATGCGGGATGACGACCTTTGGTTCGAGCTTTAAAAGGATACCGATTAAATACTACATCATCGCCATGCTTTTTCTCCTCTTTGATATTGAGGTGGTTTTCCTCTATCCCTGGGCAGTGGTCTTTAAAGAGTTCAAGTTCTTTGCCTTCATTTCGATGGCCGTCTTCATCGGAGTTTTACTCATCGCCTATATCTACATCTGGAAAAAAGGAGCCTTGGAATGGGAATAGAAACTTACCTTGAAAAAACCCCTTTTATGCCTGCGCTGGACAGGATCGTCAACTGGGGACGAAAGTATTCGATCTGGCCTGTTACCTTTGGCTTAGCGTGCTGTGCCCTCGAGATGATGGTCGCCGCTGCCTCCACATGGGATATTTCTCGCTTTGGCTCGGAGGTGTTCAGGCCCTCTCCGCGCCAATCGGACCTGATGATTGTGGCAGGCACCTTAACCAAAAAGATGGCTCCGATGGTTAAGCGCATCTACGAACAGATGCCAGAACCCAAATGGGTCATCGCCTATGGGGCCTGTGCCTGTTCGGGCGGGATCTTCAAGACCTACAGCGTGGTGCAAGGGGTGGATCAGATCCTACCCGTTGATTTCTACGTTCCAGGTTGTCCACCCAAACCGGAAGCGTTGCTCGCAGCACTGGTGAAACTCCAGAAGAAGATCGAAACGGAGAGCCTTGCGGATCGAAAGAATGTTCGAAGCACGCTTGAAATGAAATAAGAAAATCCGTCGAATAAGAGGTGGAACGAATCGGAACCATTGTCATAACGAGACTCGACCAGGGGAGGAACAGAGAATGGCCGAAGGCAATCTCACCGTAAAGAAATTGAAAGAAAGATTTATCAATTCTATTTTAGAAGTAACAACCTTTCGTGGCGAAGTCACGGTGACTGTATCGAAAGGAGAGATCTTTGAGATCTGTAAATTTCTTCACTCGGATTCCGACCTCCAGTACCGTCTCCTCACCGATCTCTGCGGCCTCGACTTTTTTCCGCAGACCCCTCGCTTTGGAGTCGTCTACCTTCTTTATTCAATGAAGAGCAATCAGAGGCTGAGGGTGAAGACGAGAGTCGGAGAGAGGGAATCGATTCCAAGTGTGGAATCCATTTGGAAGGCCGCAAACTGGTATGAGCGGGAAGCCTACGACCTCTTCGGAATCACCTTTGACAACCATCCTGACTTGAGGAGGATTATGCTGTGGGATGGTTACGAAGGTCACCCGTTGAGAAAGGATTTTCCGGTTGAGGGACCGGACTTCGATAAACCCTTTGTTCCTGAGGTTTGAAATGGCAGAGACACGGTTGATGACCATCAATATGGGGCCGCAACATCCGGCGACTCACGGGGTATTGAGGGTCGTGTTGGAATTGGATGGAGAGGTGATCGTTCGTTCAACTCCCCACCTCGGCCACCTCCACCGGGGGATGGAGAAACTGGCTGAGAGTAAGACCTACCATCAGGCCATTCCCCTCACAGACCGGTTGGACTATACCAATGCCATGGGAAATAACTTCGCCTATGTTTTGGCGGTCGAGAAACTGTTGGGCATTCAGGTCCCCAAGCGGGCTCAATACATCAGGGTGATGATGGCTGAGCTCCAGAGAATTGCTGCTCACCTCATCTGGCTGGGAACGCATGCGTTAGACATCGGAGCGATGACCCCTCTCCTCTATACCTTTCGAGAAAGGGAGGATATCCTGAGAATCTTTGAGGAGGTTGCCGGAGGAAGACTCACGCCGACCTACCTGAGAATTGGCGGGGTTTCTAAAGACTTCCCGGAAGGGGCGGGGGAGAAGATTCAGGCATTCGTCCTGGCCTTTCCCGGCCATATCAAGGAGTATGAAACCCTCCTGACAAAGAATATTATCTGGCTGAAAAGAACCAAGGGGGTTGGAATTATCTCCAAAGAGGATGCAATCAGTTTTGGGGTCACAGGGCCTACCCTTCGTGGTTTCGGTGTGAAATATGATGTGAGAAAGGCATTTCCCTATTCGAGTTATGAAGAGTTCGATTTTGATATACCGATTGGGTCAGTTGGAGATGTCTATGATCGGTATATTGTGCGTTTGCGAGAGATGGAATGGTCGAATTCCATTGTGGAACAGGCATTGGAACGATTGCCAAAAGGCCCTATTATTGCCAACGATCCACGGGTCACCCTCCCGCCGAAAGAGGACGTCCTCACGGACATCGCTTCATTGATACGACAGTTTAAGATTGTCTCCGAAGGATTCCGGCCGCCAGCAGGAGAAGTCTATGCAAGCGTAGAGGCCGCCAAGGGAGAGTTAGGATTCTATCTTGTCAGTGACGGATCAAACCATCCGTTCCGATTCAGGATTCGAACCCCTTCTTTCGCTAACCTGAGCGCTCTTTCGAAAATGATCGAAGGAGGTCTCATCGCGGATGTGATTTCAGTGATTGGAAGCATCGATATCGTCCTGGGAGAAGTCGATCGATAAAAGAAAAAAAAGTGTTAGTGATAGTGCTGGGTGATAGTGAAAGTCACTACCACCATCACAAATCACCATCACGAATTATGGAGTTTCTATGACGGACATTCTTTTCAGTAGCTGGGGGGGAGTGGTCACAGATAATCGAAGGAAACCCGAAGCAGAAAGGCAACCCGTCGCCGCTCTCAACCTACCCCTGGAATTTGATAAAGAGAGAAAGGTCAGAGCCTTCATTGGGTGGGATGGGATCGTCCTCAGGGACAGCGAAGTCAATATCGTCGATTTGATTCGGGCTTACCTGGAAGCGGTTCAGGACGAATCCTGCGGGAAATGCACACCCTGCAGGGTGGGGACTCGGGTCATGGCCACCGTTGTGAATCGGATTGCCGATGGTCAGGGCAGGGCTGAGGACTTAAAACAACTAAAATATTTGGGGGAGACAATTCAGAAGAGTTCCAAATGCAACCTCGGCCAAACCGGTCCGAAACCTGTGTTGGATGCGATCGAACATTTTGAAGACCAATTCTCCAGTGCGATCCAATTGCACAAAAAGATTCCTCGCCAGGAATATAAGGTCAAGGTGACCGCGCCCTGCGAAAGCGCTTGTCCTTCCCATCTCCCCATTACCCGTTATATTGAATTGATCAAGGAAGGGAAGTTCGAGGAGTCCCTTGCCGCCATTCGAGGGGCGACCTGCCTGGCCGGAATCCTCGGAAGGGTCTGTGTCCGTCCCTGCGAAGATAATTGCCGTCGAGGAAACGTGGATGAATGTATCTCCATCAAATGGCTGAAGCGGTTTGTCGCGGATTACGAACTGGAGAAGAGGAAAGACCCTTCGATTCAGAAATCGGAAATACGTTCAGAGAAAGTGGCTATCCTTGGGGCGGGCCCGGCCGGCCTCTCGTGTGCCTACTATCTTGTTCTGAAGGGTTACCCTGTCACCATCTTCGAGAGACTGAGTGAACCAGGCGGGATGGCTGCTGTAGGAATTCCGGATTACCGTCTCCCTCGGGATATCGTGAGATATGAGGCAGGAATCGTCGAAAAAATGGGGGTCGAGGTTCGGTACAACATTCAAGTGGGAAAGGATATTACGATCTCACAGATGTTTGAGCAAGGTTATAAGGCGATCTTTGTCGGTGTAGGGGCCCAGACCAATACGCCCATGGGTGTCGAAGGGGAAGATAAAGGGTATAAGGGATTCATCCCTGGCGTTTATTACCTCTTAGAAATCAATCTTGGGAGAGACCCCTATCCCGAAGGGAAAAGGGTGGTTGTGGTGGGCGGTGGAAATGTGGCCATTGACTGCGTCCGCTCCTCTTTCCGCATTGGTAAGCCGGATGTGAACCTGGTTTATCGAAGAACGAAAAAAGAGATGCCCGCGGATCGTGTAGAGATCCATGATGCGGAGGAAGAAGGTGTGAAATTCCATTACCTCTGCAATCCGGTCCGGATCATCGAGAAAGAGGGGAAGGTTATTGGAATGGAGTGTATTCGGATGGAACTCGGTGAACCGGATGAGAGCGGAAGGCGCAGACCTGTTCCCATCAAAGGTTCAGAATTTTTCATCGAAGCTGATATTGCCATCCCTGCCATCGGCCAGGCCATTGATCTTTCGTTCCTCGAAGAGAAAGAAGGAGTGAAGACAACAAGACGATCTACGATCGCGGTCCAGGAGGGGACATTCTTGACAAGCCGTCCGGGGATCTTCTCGGCGGGGGATTGCGTGACCGGACCGGATGTCCTCGTACGCGCTGCGGGACACGGAAAGAGAGCGGCTGAAAAAATAGATCTTTTCCTTCGTGGCATGGAAGTGAAGGAATCTGAGGAAGAACTTCTGGAAACCCTGGTGGAGAAAATCAAGGTTTATAACAAGAATGAACAGATTGGAATCTCCGGCGGGCAGAAAAGGGCGATGTTGAGCATGCTGCCCCCTGATTCGAGAAAGTGGGTCTTCGATGAGGTGGAAAAGGGATTTTCCATCCCCGTGGCTCAAAAGGAAGCGGAGCGCTGTCTCCGATGCGTAAGAATCGGGCTGTTTGCTGTTTAATCCCCCCTTTCCCCCCTTTAGAAAGGGGGGTTGGAGGGGATTTGGAGGATATCGTAAAGAATGTTAAAGCTGACCATTGACGGGAAAGAAATCACTGGAAGGTCGGATCAGACGATCTATGAGGTGGCCAAAGAAAACGGGATTTACATCCCCACCCTTTGTTATCACCGGAGATTGACTCTCCTCAAGTCCTGCCGAATCTGTTTGGTCGATGTCCAGGGTGCTGAGATGCCCACGGCCTCCTGTGCGACGCCCGTGGTGGAGGGCATGGTGGTTCATACCCGCACGGAGCGTGTCGAAAAGATGAGATTGGAGGCTTTGAAATTATTACTGGTCAATCATCCTCTGGACTGTCCTGTTTGCGATGCCGGTGGAGAATGCCAACTCCAGAATCGAACCTACGAATTCGGGATCCAAAAGAACGAGTATCCCCCAGAGAGGAGAGAGTTTCCCTCCATCCCCTACGGGACCCCCCTAATCCGGCAATGGTTTGATCGCTGCGTGATGTGTCTCCGCTGCATCCAGTCCTGTGTGGATGTGCCGGGAGCGGATGTTCTCGAGGTGGCAGAGCATGGTTTCCCCTCCCATGTGAAGGCGGTTCGGAAGGAGAACTGTATCTCCTGTGGAGAGTGTCTCCAGATGTGTCCGGTGGGTGCTTTAACAGAGAATCTCAGTCCCATCAAAGGCCGTACGTGGCAGCTGGATAGAATACAGACCACCTGCACTTTCTGCGGATGCGGCTGTCAGCTCGAGCTCAACACGCTTGCTGACAGGAAAGTGGTTAAAGTAACCACAAAGGGGGAGGCCGGAGTCAACCAGGGGAGCCTCTGTGTGAAAGGAAGATTCGGTTTCGATTTTATTCACCATCCGGAAAGGCTCCAAGAACCGCTTGTAAAAAAATCCGGAGATTTTGCAGAGGCCTCCTGGGAAGAAGCGCTGGGTTTGATCGCTACAAAACTTCAGGAAATAAAAGAGAAGTACGGTGCCCAGAGCATCGGAGGAATTTCTTCCCCTAGGGGAACGAATGAAGAGAATTTTCTTTTTCAGAAATGGCTGCGGGCCTGCATCGGAACAAACCATATCGACAATGGGGCCCGGTTGTCCAACGGATCTTCTCTCTATGGGATGATGGCCTCCACGGGATGGGGAGCGATGACTCATGCAATGGACGAAGTTACCAGGGCTGACCTCATCCTTATCGTCGGTGCGGATGCGTATGACGATAATCTCATCTTCAGCAATAAGATGAGAGAGGCGATGCGAAAGAACAACGCGAAGATCATCCTGGTCGATCCTCGGAAGACCCAATGGGAAAAATGGGCTGATTTCTGGCTGAGACCTCTGCCGGGGACGGATATCGCTTGGATCAATGGCCTGGTACGTCTCCTGATCGAGAAAGGGGCCTTTTCAAAAGAATTCATCGAATCCAAGACGGAAGGTTTTGAAACCCTGCGGTCTTCCGAAGAGAAATTCTCTCCTGAGTTTGTCAAAAATACTGCGGGAATCTCTCCAGCAGAATTAGAGGGTGTCGCCAATCTTTATCTCTCGGCGAGAAAGAGGGCGATCGTCTTTGGCTCCGGCGTCACTCAGCATGCCAACGGGACTGAGATTGTAGAGGCTCTCTGCAACCTGGCCCTGTTGACCGGGGAGACGGAAGAGGGAGGAGGGGGCGTCTATCCGATGCTCACTCAGAACAATGCCCAGGGCGCTTTTGACATGGGTTCTCTTTCCGAATTCCTGCCCGGTTATCAGAGGGTGGAAGATGGAATGGCGCGCAAAAAGTTTGAGGAAATCTGGGAGAGGGGAATTCCCAAAAACCCGGGCTTCACCTATATGGAGATGTTCGATAAGATTCTGGAAGGGAAGATCAAAGCCCTCTATATCCTCGGTGAAGATCCCTTCATCAATCTTCCCAACTTAGAGAGACTCAAGAACGGACTCCGTCAATTAGAACTCTTAGTGGTTCAGGATCTCTTCATGACCCACATTGGGAGTTATGCCCATGTGATTTTACCCGGGGTGAGTTTTGCTGAGAAGGATGGAACTTTCACCAGCATGGAAAGAAGGGTTCAAAGGGTGCGGAAGGCCATCTCGCCGGTTGGCGATTCCAGGCCAGACTGGAAGATTCTCTGCGATCTTTCGACGAAGATGGGTTATCCGATGGGATATCAGAGTCCTGCTGAGATTATGGACGAGATCGCCTCTCTAGTGCCCATCTATGCCGGGGTCAATTACCTCAGCCTGGAAAAACACGGAATTCGGTGGTCTTCGATGAATGGACGGAAACGGAGATTTTTCCCCATAGAATACAAAGGACCGGTAGAGCAGCCGGATGACAAATATCCTTTATGGATTATCCCCAGAGGGTTTCATTGCCATTACGGAATCGGGACCACGACGAAGAGAGCGGCGGGATTGGCCAAGGTCTTTCCCGATTCTTGCATCGAAGTTCACCCGGAGGATGCTACGAAGGCAGGGTTGGAAAAAGAGGGAAAGGTGAAGGTCGTCTCACCGAGAGGCGAGGTGGAGACGACCTGTAAGATTTCCGGGGCTGTTCCCAAGGGGGTGGCTTACTTTGCCATGACCTTTTTCCCTGTTTTTGTAAATAATCTTTTGGTTTCCGGGTTTGACGCGACGAGTCAGCACCCTGAGTATAAAGTCTTTATCGGAAGGATAGAGAAAAGGTAGAAGAGCTCTTAAAAACTTTAATATGCTTCTTGTCTGTGCAGTCTTTTCATAATCTGTGCAATCAGAGATTTCTGTTTTTTTAGAAATCTCGTAGAGGAGAAGCAGGATGCAACTGTTATATCTTCTCGTCGAGATCATCGTTAAATGCGTGGTGGTCTTTGCCTGTCTGATGATCGTCGTTGCCTATTTGACCTGGCTGGAACGGAAGGTTCTGGGCCATATCCAGGTTCGTTATGGTCCGAATCGTTGCGGTCCCTTTGGATTGCTCCAGCCCTTTTCGGATGCGGTCAAAGCCTTCTTCAAAGAGGACCTGGTTCCAGGAAGGGCGGATAAGGCCGTCTTCGTCATGGCCCCGATGATCTCGATCATCGCAGCCATCAGCATCTTTGCCGTCATCCCCTTTGGCAATCAGTTCACGATTCCAGGAACGGACTGGGTGGTCAAACTTCGGATTGCCGATGTAGATGTTGGGCTTCTCTATATCTTCGGCGTGGCTTCCTTAGGAGAGTTTGGGATTGTCTTGGGGGGTTGGTCGTCCGGAAATAAGTATGGTTTAATGGGGTCCCTCCGAGCAGCGGCTCAGATGATCAGTTATGAAGTGGCCCTTGGCATCGCGGTCATAGGAGTCCTCATCCTCTCAGAAAGTCTGAGACTGACTGAGATTGTTCGTCTCCAGGGAGGAGGGTTCTGGAATTGGAATATTTGGTATCAGCCGGTGGCGTTTGTCCTTTATCTGATTTGCGGCCTGGCGGAGATCAACCGGACCCCCTTTGACATGCCCGAAGCAGAGGCGGAGCTGGCCTGCGGATTTAACATTGAATACAGCAGTATGAAATTTGCCCTCTTCTTCATGGCTGAATACGCCCATATGGTCACGATGGGCGCCGTCGCCGTGACGCTCTTTCTGGGAGGATGGCAGCCGATTATTCCTCAACTCAGTTTCATCCCCGGAGTGATCTGGTTTTGCGGGAAGCTCTTTGTCTTCCTCTTCTTCTTTATCTGGGAGCGGGGGACGATGCCGCGACTCCGGTACGATCAGATCATGAAGCTTGGCTGGAAGATTCTGATCCCCTTAGCACTGCTTAATCTCGTCATAACCGGATTGGTCGTTTCGTTGAAAGGTTAAGCCCCGTTAGAAAGGGTGGGGCTTTAAACCCCACCCTGAATAAGGAACTAATATTCTTTTTTATCATCTCCGTTTCAAAGAGGGGGGCTTTCTAACGGGGTAAATAAAGAGGTCAAAGATGATAATTCCGTTGTTAAAAGGTTTAGCTCTTACGTTGGGCCGATTTTTCTCCAAGCCCATCACCATCCAATATCCGGAACAGAAAATTCCTCCGGCGAAGCGTTGGAGGGGCATTCAATATTTTGAGAAGGATGAGCGTGGGAAGACCAAGTGTGTCGCCTGCGGCCTCTGCATGATCGTCTGCCCTTCTCAATGCATCTACATCGAGACCGCCGAAGATGAGGAAGGGAGACGATACCCACTCACCTACGAGTTGGATGCCACCCGGTGTATCTTCTGCGGTTTCTGCGAGGAAGCGTGCCCAGTAAAGGCGATCTTTATGGGAAAGACCTATGAATGGGTAGAAGGCCAGAGAAAACCATTTCTCATGACGACAGAGACGCTTTTAGAACAGAAGAAGTTTAATCCGTAATTCAAATCTCTCCCCACCTCCCGGGCCTACCGGCGGGCAGGCTTTGCTAAAGGGAGGAGAAAAATATTTCCCCCTTTGGAATTTTTTTCCTGTCAGAGACAGGCAAAGGGGATGGGGGGGATTTTAAAATATAGGAGAAAGGAATGGCTGAAAATATCGTACCGATATTTCAATGGGTGGTTTTTTTGGGAGCGGCTCTTACATCCATCGTCGCGTCCCTGTTGGTCGTCACTCGAAAGAACCCTATTCACAGCGCTCTTTTTTTGGTGCTGACCTTGCTCTCCGTGACCGTACTTTATCTCTTACTCTATAGTCAATTCATCGCCATCATTCAGGTGGTGGTTTACGCCGGTGGCATCGTGATGCTGATCGTCTTTGTGATCATGCTCCTGGATCTGGAGCAAGAGCTTCGGTCCGGTTTAAAACTTTTTTATTCGAAAGTCATCGGCGGCATGCTAATGATCCTTTTTCTTTTCGGGATTATTTATTCGGTCGTGGCGAAATCTCCCACTGGGAAGATGGGTTCCTATACACCGGATAAGGTGAGTGCGAATGTAAAGGCTGTCGGGGAAGTACTTCTCACTCAATATCTTTTTCCCTTTGAGATTGTTTCTGTCCTTCTCGTGGCCGCCGTCGTCGGAGCGGTCATTTTGAGCAAGAAAAGGAGCTGACGCCAAACACTGTTGCCCCTCACCCCCTCCCTCTCCCCTGAGGGGAGAGGGGAAGGGTGACGGGGGAGAATTTGCATTTTGCATTGAGGAGTATGTTTATGACCATTCCACCCGTTCCCCCTGAATGTTATCTGGTCTTGAGCGGAATACTCTTCACGATCGGCGTGATCGGGGCCCTGACCCGACGAAATGCGATTGTGGTCTTCATGTGCATCGAGTTGATGCTCAATGCGGTGAACCTTTCTTTTATCACCCTGTCCCGTTATCTCCAATCCCTGGACGGGGTTCTCTTCGCCTTCTTCGTGATAGCCGTCGCGGCCGCCGAGGCAGCCGTTGGGCTGGCGATCTTTGTGATGATCTATCGCTCAAGAGAAACGATCAATGTGGATGAAATTAATATCCTAAAGTGGTGAGTTAATAATGGAAGGGTTTAAGGGGTCAGGGATTCAAGGGGCCGAGTGAAAATCCTAAAAAACCTTTGAACCCATGAACCCTCGAATCCTGGAACCCTATTTAGCGTAAGCGTAAAAGGAGTCTTTCATGTTCGATTATGTCTGGTTGATTCCGCTGTTTCCGGCGATCGGTTTTCTGATCAACGGGCTCTTTGGCAGAAGTTTGGGGAAGAAGGTGGTCAGTTGGGTGGGTCCCTCGGTGATCGGGCTGTCCTTTCTCACCTCCATCCTCATCTTCCTCGAATTGATCGGAAGACCAGTCACAGAACGCCACTTTGAGAAAGTGATTTTTGATTGGGTGGTCTCGGGCTCATTCCAAACAGTGATCGGCTACCAGATCGATCCACTCTCCATCCTGATGGCCCTGGTGGTCAGTGGGGTCAGTTTCTTCATCCATATCTACTCGATCGGTTACATGCATGATGATCCGGGGTTTACCCGGTATTTCACCTACTTGAACCTCTTCGTCTTCATGATGCTCAACTTGGTTCTGGCCAACAACTTTTTGTTGATGTTTGTGGGATGGGAGGGTGTTGGCCTTTGTTCCTACCTCTTGATCGGTTTCTGGTATGAAAAGGATTCTGCCTCCAATGCGGGGAAAAAGGCTTTTGTCGTCAACCGGGTGGGTGACTTCGGTTTCCTTCTCGGTATGTTCTTGCTTTTCATCCATTTTGGGACATTACACTTCGCCGATATTTTTGGTCCCCTTCAAAGGAATCCCCACATGCTGGATACTGCAACAGCGACTACCATCACCATTTTACTTTTCGTCGGTGCTTGCGGAAAATCGGCACAAATTCCGATATATGTTTGGCTTCCGGACGCCATGGAGGGTCCGACACCGGTCAGCTCCCTCATCCATGCGGCCACCATGGTGACCGCCGGGGTTTATATGGTGGCCCGGTGTAATGTGCTCTACAGCATGGCTCCCATCTCCATGGCAGTCGTGGCCATCATCGGCGTCGCCACAGCCCTCTATACCGCTTCCATTGGATTCTGTCAGAACGACATCAAAAAGGTCTTGGCCTATTCTACGATTAGCCAATTAGGGTATATGTTCCTGGGTGTGGGTGTGGGGGCTTACAGCGCCGGAATATTCCATCTGATGACGCATGCCTTTTTCAAAGGGCTTCTTTTCCTCGGCGCAGGAAGCGTGATGCATGCCCTGAGCGGCGAATTGGATATGAGAAAGATGGGAGCTCTCAGAAAAAAGATCCCCTATACCTTCTGGACTTTCTTCATCGCCACGCTGGCCATCGCTGGGATTCCTGGCCTGTCCGGATTTTTCAGCAAGGACGAAATTCTTTGGCAGGCCTTTTCCAGTCCCCACGGCTATTGGCTGCTATGGGCAGTGGCAGCATTGGCTGCTGGCATGACCGCCTTCTATATGTTCAGAGCCCTGTTCATGACCTTCTTTGGTCAGTCCAGGGTCGATGAACATGTGGCCCATCATATCCATGAATCACCCAAAATGATGACCATTCCTTTAATGGTTCTTGCTGTTCTTTCCGTCATTGGAGGTTATGTAGGTGTTCCGCATATTTTAGGAGGAGCCAACCACATCCACGAGTTCCTCGCTCCTGTATTGGGAGGTGGGGGGGAGCCGGCCAAGGCCCATGCCGGAATTTCACTCCTCTCGCAAGCCTGGGCGTCCGGCGGAGAGGGAGGAGGTCATGGAGCTGCCTTGGAATTCCTCATGATGGTGGTTTCTGTGGTGATCGCCCTCATCGGGATTGGCATCGCTTATCTCTTTTATGTGAAGAACCCGGCCCTTCCCAAACTGGCGGCGGAGAGGTGGAAGGGACTCTACAAACTGGTCTACAACAAGTATTATGTTGACGAGATTTATGAAATCCTTTTCGTCAACTCTCTGAAAAATTTGGGCACTGGACTCTGGAAAGGATTTGATGACTTTGTCATCGACGGTACGATCAACGGCACCGCCTATCTCATCGGTTTGCTCTCCGGAGCCATGAGAAAAATGCAGACCGGCTTAGTTCAAAATTACGCCTTCGCCATGGTCATCGGTGGAGTCGTCCTTGCCGGCTATTATATCGTGCGGGCTATTTTTTATTGAATAACCGAATAGACCGAACGGGAGCGAATGGCCCGAATATCACTCGGATTCTTTGTTCGTGTCATTCGCGGTCATTCGAGTCATTCGATGTGTGAAAAAAAGGAGTCAGTTTCATGACGATCTTGGGAATTCCCATCCTGTCGCTGTTGATCTTCTTTCCAATCTTGGGCGCCGTTGTTCTCCTCTTCATCAACAAAGAGAATGGGAGAGCGATCCGGTGGGTCGCTCTCATCATTGCCTTCGTCGAGTTTATTTTCTCCCTGCCCCTCTTCTTTGCCTTCGATCCCAAGACCGCAGCGATGCAATTCGTGGAGGATTGGTGGTGGATTCAGAGCTATGGAATCAGCTACAAATTAGGCATTGACGGAATTAGTCTCCTTCTGGTTCTCTTGACCACCTTTTTGACCATCCTCTGCATCCTGTGCTCCTGGACCGCGATCACCTTCCGGGTAAAGGAATTCATGATTTCATTCCTCTTCCTTGAGACAGGGATGATCGGTGCTTTGGTGTCTCTCGATCTTGTCCTTTTCTATGTCTTCTGGGAAGTGATGCTCATCCCGATGTACCTCCTGATCGGTGTCTGGGGTGATCCCAAGAGACGAATCTATGCAGCCGTCAAATTCTTCCTCTTCACCATGGCGGGAAGCGTGCTGATGCTGGTGGCGATCCTGGCACTCTATTTCCTCAATCAGAGAGCAACCGGCATCTCCACCTTCGACGTGCTCGAACTCTATAAGCTGGGATTGCCCGTTGGAACGCAGTACTGGCTCTTCGCAGCCTTTGCCCTGGCCTTTGCCATCAAGGTTCCAATGTTTCCCTTCCATACCTGGTTGCCCGATGCCCATACTGAGGCACCGACTGCCGGAAGTGTAATCCTGGCGGGCGTCCTGTTGAAGATGGGAACCTACGGATTCATCCGGTTTGCCATACCACTGTTTCCAAAGGCGGCTCTTGATCTTCTGCCGCTTGTCTCTATTCTTGCGATTATAGGAATTATCTATGGTGCCTTAGTCTCGATGATGCAGCCCGATCTGAAGCGACTGGTTGCCTTCTCCAGTGTGAGCCATCTGGGATACGTCATGCTCGGAATGTTCGCATTCAATATGCAAGGGATCCAGGGCTCCATCTATCAGATGCTCAACCATGGCATCAGCACGGGGTCCCTCTTTTTAATCGTCGGAATGGTTTACGAACGCCGCCATACAAGGTTGATTGCTGACTTTGGAGGACTCTCGAAGGTGATGCCGATCTACGCCGTGTTCTTCATGATCGTGACGCTCTCATCGATCGGCCTGCCCGGAACAAACGGGTTCGTAGGAGAGTTTCTGATCCTCCTCGGTGCTTTTCAATCCAACGTCGTCTACGGGGTATTGGCTGCCACCGGCGTCATCTTGGGGGCCGCTTACATGTTGTGGATGTTCCAAAGGGTGATGTTTGGGAAGATCACCCGGCCTGAAAATGAAAAGCTGAAAGACCTGAACGCAAGAGAGATCTCGATTCTCGTTCCGATGGTCATCATCATCTTTCTGATGGGGATCTATCCCAAGCTTTTCTTCAGCAAGATGGATGCGAGCGTGGAGAAGTTCATAAAGGATTTCAAGGGAAGGGTTGAAATGAAGGCTGACCTTCCCCCGGCGAAAGTAGCGGAAATCAAAAAGTAGGGTTCAAGGGGTCAAGCCTGCCTGCCGGCAGGCAGGGATTCAAATGATCAAGGGAATGGAAGAAGTAAAATCAATTAGAAACACGTTTGAACCCTAGAACCCTCGACCTGGAACCCTTTCATTGGAGGATTTCGTTGATGAAAATACCGGAGATTGACCTCTATCTCATCGCACCGGAGATCATCATCACCGCTTTCGGCTTTTTGGTGCTTCTGTTAGACGTCTTTTTACCCAAGGGAGAGAGAAAGGGATACCTTGGAGTCATCAGCCTCATCGGCATCTTATTCGCCGGCCTTTATACTTTCCCGCAGATCGGATCTGTCAGATCCGGTTTTGAAGGGATGTTCACCTCGGATGGATACGCACTCTTTTTCAAGATCATTTTTCTGATCATCGCCTTCCTAACAGTGCTGATCTCTATAGGCTACATCCATAGGGAGATGATCGAGTTTGGCGAATATTATGCCCTGATCCTTTTTGCAACCCTGGGGATGATGCTGATGGCGGCAGGCTCCCATCTGATCACCATCTTCCTCGGGTTGGAAACGATGTCCGTTTCAATCTATATTCTTGCGGGGATGATGCGAGAGGATAAGAGGTCCGTGGAGGCGGCGTTGAAATATTTTCTTTTGGGCGCTTTTGCCACAGGATTCCTCCTATACGGGATTGCCCTCGTCTATGGTGCCACAGGGTCCCTCAATCTGAAAGACATCGCCACCTATATTGCCTCCAAAAATCTGCTAAGAAGTCCGATGCTTCTGATGAGTCTTGTTTTTCTCACCATCGGCTTTGGCTTCAAGATTGCCTCGGTTCCCTTTCATATGTGGACGCCCGATGTCTATGAAGGAGCTCCGACCTCCATTACTGCTTTCATGGCAACGGGGGTGAAGGCAGCCGCTTTTTCAGCATTGGTCAGGGTCTTCTTCTCTGCCTTGCCGGCCTTTCGTCCTGATTGGACCTCGATCATGTGGGTGATCTGTGTGGCGACGATGACGGTGGGAAATATTGTGGCGATCTCCCAGACCAATATCAAACGGCTGCTGGCTTACTCGAGCATCGCTCATGCTGGATACATTTTGGTGGCTTTTGTCGCAGGGAACGATTTGGGGACTTCAGGCATCCTTTTTTATCTCATGGCCTATGCCTTTATGAACATCGGTGCCTTTACCGTGGTGATTCTCCTTGGGAAGAAGGGGGAAGAGAATACCCTGATCAATGACTATGCAGGGATTGGATTCAAGTATCCCCTCCTGGCGGCATCGATGACGATCTTTCTTCTCTCCATGGCAGGCATTCCCCCTCTGGCCGGATTTATGGCCAAATTTTATATCTTCAGTGCAGCGGTGAAGTCAAAATTTTATTGGCTGGCCATCCTCGGTGTCCTAAACAGCGCGGTGTCGGTTTATTATTATCTCCGGGTCACTGTGCTCATGTATTTCAGGGAACCCGAGCGGGAAATAACAGGCCTCCAATTTTCACCGGCCTCAGTGCTCGCATTACTTTTGGCTGTGATCGGGACCCTTTACATGGGGATCTTCCCTGCCAATGTGCTCTCCTTAGCCCAGCGATCGATCGGCGGGTTGATGTAACCCGGATGATCTCTCTCGATCTATCAAACGCTAGGGAGTACGCCTTCTTACTTTAGCCTCCACCTTATTTCTTCCCTCTTCTCACATCCACGGTGTTGTCATAGAACGTGCTTCCTTCTCCTTGGTCTGTCAAACGCTGGGAAGTCAGGGCGTTGACAGAGCGAAGACCAGGACACTGGTTCAGCCACCAAACACCTTCTGCCACGGCAACGCCAAGAGGAATTTTAGGAGTAACACGGAGAATGAAGGAGACCTCACCGAGTTGATTGAAAGCAATCACAGGGTCACCCTCTTTCATGCCTTTGGCATTTGCATCCGCTGAATTCATCTGAAGAAACATGGCCTTTTCCTTTTTGCAAAGGTCTTCTCTTTCCCTGAAAGATGAGTTTAAGCAGTATAAACTCGGCGCCGTCATCAATCGAAAGGGATAATCTCCATTGTAAGGAGGAACATAACAAGGCAGGGAATGAGATTCTCTCGGGTTTAGAATTTCAACCTTCCCTGAAGGCGTCTTGAAACGAGTTCGCGCATCTGCCGGAAGCGGAATTTCAACCGCCTTCCCGGCGGAGAACGCTTCTTGATCGATTCCTTCTCTCATGGGGCTCGGGATAGAAAGAAGGTGATTAATTAAATCATCGGCTGTTTGGCGGAAAAAGGGTTCCTGGAATCCCATCCTTTGTGCTAAAAAGGAAAAGACTTCCCAGTTCGATCTACTTTCTCCAACAGGAGGAATAGCGGGCTTTGCATGCTGGATGCAGTAAGTGCCGTATGAACAATAGATATCGCTGTGTTCGAGTGAGGAGGTAGAAGGCAGTACGATGTCTGCATAGCGAGCCGTGTCCGTCATGAATCTTTCGTGCACAATGGTGAAGAGATCCTCTCGCCCCAGACCCCTTAAGACCTGATTCTGATCGGGACTGACAGCCGCTGGGTTCGAATGATAGACATAGAGGCTTTGGACGGGAGGGTCCTTCAATTCGTTCAAGGCCCAACCCAGGCGATTCATATTAACGATACGATTCTTCTTCCTCATGAAGTCCTCTCGAAGGACCTCTTTTATGGCAAAGGCTCCGGCCGTGCTCGTGCCGGCAAGACAGCCGCCCCCTTTTTTTCCATAGGCCCCAACGAGTGCGGGCAGGCAGACAATCGTACGGATGGTCATGGCTCCGTTGCCGTATCGAGAAAGTCCACTCCCGAGTCTGATGAAAGGATTCTTTGCCCTGCCATAAGCGAGAGCCATTCTTTTAACGGCCTCCGTAGGAAGGCCTGTGAGAATGCTTACCTTTTCCGGCGGAAAATCCGGAAGAACCTTTTCTTTCAGTTCCTCGAAACCTTGAACGTGGGCTGCGAGAAAATCGTGATCAATGAGGTCCTCCCGGACGAGAAGATGCATCAATCCCAAAGCGAGGGAGCCGTCACTCCCTGGACGGACAATGTAAGTTTGATCGGCCAGAGAGGCCGTGATGGTCTCATACGTATCAATGAGCCAAACCGATGCACCCTTTTGTTTCGCTTTATTGACCCCGTGGAGAAAATGGATATTGGTCGCCACCGCATTGATTCCCCAAAGAATGACCAAATCGCTCTCTGCCGCCTCATCAGGGTGGGGAGCCGGTGTTCCCCCCATCACCATTTTCCAACCTGCTCCCTTAGCAGGAGAGCAAATCGTTCGGTCGAGGCGAGAAGCTCCGAGTCGATAGAAGAAAGGATGTCCGGCATTTCGCTGGATGAGCCCCATGGTTCCGGCATAAGAATACGGAAGGATCGCTTCGGGTCCATACTGGCCGATGATCTTTTGCCAGCCCTCCGTAACCCGATCAATGGCTTCTCCCCATGAGATTGGGCGAAACTCTCTTGAGCCTTTGGCTCCCACCCGTAGAAGGGGATGAGTGAGCCGGAGCGGTGAATGGACGGTCTCCGGGTACTTTTTCATTTTGACGCAAAGGGTCCCCCTGGTGAAGGGATGTTCGGGATCGCCAGAAACCTTGACCGCTTTTCCATCGATCACCTCTACCAGAAGCCCGCAGGTATCCGGACAGTCATAAGGGCAGACGGAGCGTTTCATCGCTTTCGGCATAAGAAATCTCCTTTGTCGATTTTCAAACTCACCACGGTTCAAAATATAAGCCACATCTATGGCAACTTCAATCTCTCCCGTAATGGCTGGCCTTTTAAACTAAAATATTTGAAAGACGATGTAAAAACATTCGAGGTTGACTTTTAGGCGATTTTTTGAAAAAATAAATTTGACCTATTTGGCGGGCTCATGACTTTAGCCCAAGCCGTCTAGTGTCGCGTCTCAGAAATTCATTGCATAAGTTAGGGCTATAGAAAGCCTGTTGGATTATTAACGCAAAGCGATGTCACTCCGGCGAAAGCCGGAGTCCAGAACCTGCTGAGAAGACTGGATTCCTGCTTTCGCAGGAATGACGGACCCAGCGGTAATATGAGAACAAGATTTTACCAAAAAGTTAGGCCGAAATTAAGCATAGTATTTCTGAGACACGATACTAGGAAGGAATAAAATATCTGGAGGTCGGAGGAGTGAGCGGAGGTTCTTGGTGAAACGTTCGGATGGGAGAGGATTTAGGGCTCTCAG
>Ga0187772_10000191_pt1 | contig 25904 bp, 22 predicted proteins | sample 0116_SJ02_MP15_2_FD_133137 | JGI IMG/M metagenome (GOLD analysis project Ga0187772, IMG submission 133137) | Tropical peat soil microbial communities from peatlands in Department of Meta, Colombia - 0116_SJ02_MP15_20_MG | ecosystem: Environmental > Terrestrial > Soil > Wetlands > Peat | place... | reverse complement strand
TGCGGCCACGGACCCCCACCCCCGTTCACCACGAACGTGATGCATCCGTGCGCCTCCGACATCGCCAGCGTAGGACAGTAGCTCGAGTCGTTCACCAGCATCGAGCCGAGGATGTTCGCCGGCGTCGTGTTGTACGGCGCGTGCAGCCCGCCGTCCCACGTCACGCTCCCGTTCGGGAGCAGCGCCTGCGCGATCAGCCACCCCGCTGTCGTCCCGACCCCGTAGCTCTCCGACCACGCCATCTCCCGTGCCATCGAGAACATCACGTCGGTCGGGTAGACCCCCCACGAATGGCCCGTCGACGGGTCGTAGAACCTCGCCGCCGGGTCGATCACGAACGTCCAGTACGTCGGCACGCCGCTCGTGTTGTTGGCGAGCAGGAAGCTCCCGTAGTCCTCGTGGCACTGCACCGTGCCCGGGACGCACGTCGCCAGGACCGGGACGAAGGCGTGCGGTCCGAGCCCGTTCGAGCCGGAGCCGTTGTAGGCGACCAGCGTCTCGTAGACGTTGAGGATCGGCTCGACACTGATGGTGTCGTAGGCCACGGCGGGGTCCTCGGTCGTCAGCCCGGATCCCCCGGTGTACTCCTCGACGTCGAGGGTACCGTCATGCGGGCTCTTAGGAGTCTGCGGCACGACTGCCGCCACGGCCGTCGGCGAGCTCTCGGTCCCCGGCCCTCGGGTCATCGACGTCGGGCCTGGGATGTGGGCCGCCGCGATTCCTATGACGGGGGCTCCCAGGCTTGCGATTAGGGCTAGCGTCACCATGATCGCGATGGTTCGCTTCCTTGACGCGCTTTGAGCGCTCATGCTTTCCCCTACCTCCCCACCACGGAGGACCACCGAGAACCCGTTCTCCCGCCCCGGCGCCTCCCGTGCGTGCCGCCTCCGAGTACGGCGCGGCCTCCGTAACGCCGTGGTCCTACATCCTCCTTTGGGGAGCCCTCCCGTAGGATCGGCCCTCCCTGAGGTCAGGGAGTCCGTTAGAGCGGCGACATTGACGGGTCCGGTAGAGCGGCTGGCCGGCGCGCGGGCCCCACACCATGAGTCCCGCGAGCCGGGGGGCAGTGGGAGCACGGGGATTTGAACCCCGATATGCGGGTCTCTCCGCGCGCTCCAGTCTTTCGTCACCGGGACGCAGGGCGTCCCTCCGCAGACCCATCATCCCAGACGACCGGGCGGTCGCCTGACTGGAGCCCGCTGGTCTGCCAGATTAGCCTATGCTCCCACGGCGCGGAGCGGCCCGTCCGGCCTCTTAGCGTTTATCGTGGGAGCCTCCTCGGGAACACCCCCCTCTGCCGGGCGTACCGCCGGGACCGGGCCGAGTGCGCGGGGGAACCGTTATAGGAAAGCCCGATTGACTTGTGTCCAATGTCATTGACTTCCTTACCCGCCGCCGCGCCCGCACCCTCGCCTCGGGTCCGGCAGGTGTCGCTCACGATGCTCGCGGTCGTGATCGTGATCGCCGCGGCCGTCTCCATCGGTGGGACCGCGGCCTACTTCGAACTGCGGCCGCACGCCTCAGGGGGGACCGAGGTCGTGGACGACCTTGGCCGGGCCGTGAGCGTGCCGACCGACCCCCACCGGGTCGTCGTCCTCGCCCCGAGCGTCATGGACATCGTGTACCGATTGGGGTTGCGGTCTTCGGTCGTCGCGGTCGGCTGCGACGCGGCCGAGCCCGGGGGAATCGACAACGAGTACTCGCCGAACCAGACGGCGCTCTGGGGCCTCTCGAACAGCTCCTGCGTCCCCGATTTTCCTTCCCTGGACACCGGGGACGTGGCGTTGCTGGGGCCCCAGCTCGTCCTCGCCAGCACGATCACGTCGGCCCTCGCGGTCGACCAGTTGCAGGCGACCTACGGGATCCCGGTCGTCGTCTTCGCCCCGTCCTCGGTCGAGGGGATCATCGGGGACGTCCGGATTATGGCGCAGATCTTCCCCGAGGCCGCGAGCGTGGCGACCCCGCTGGAGGCGAAGCTGGCCGACACGCTCGCGAACGCGAGCGCCTGGGACGCGAACTTCTCCAACAACAACGTGAGCATTCCCGCGGTGCTCCTGTCCTACTACTTCGACCCGGGCGGCTACTACACCTACGGGCCCGGCAGCTTCGGCGACTCGCTCGTCGCGTTGGCCGGCGGCGACAACATCGCGTCGTCCGTTCCGCTCCTGTACGCCGAGCTCAACGCCAGCGTCGCGCTCGTCGATCAGCCGCAGGTGATCCTCTACGGGACGAGCAACGACTCCTACCTGGTCTCCGGCGAGACGCCGAGCGTCTGGCCCGGCGCGCCGTACTGGGGCGAGCTCGGCGGCACCAAGATCGCCGTCGACGTCACGTTGGTGACCGAGGCGGACCCGACGATGATCCTGTTCGTCCCGGTCCTGATGCACTGGCTGCACCCGACGATCGTCCCGGCGCCGTGAGCGGGCGTGCCGATGAGCGGCGCCCCGGCCAGCGCGAGACCCGGACCGGCAGGGGGCCGGCCGGCCCCGCTCGTCGCTCTCTTCACCTTGCTGACCGTTGCGCTCGCGCTCCTGGTCATTCTCTCCGTCACCGTCGGACCGGAGCCGCTCCCTTGGACGGCCACCCTCGAGATCGTGCTGCACCAGCTCACCGGGGGCCGGCTGTTCTCTTCGCCGTGCCCCGGGGTTACCTCGGCCGAGTGCGGTCGATGGGTCCAGGTCGTCTGGGACGCCCGCTTCCCCGACCTCGTACTCGCGGTCGCCGTCGGGGCGGCGCTGGGCCTCTCCGGGGGCTCGCTCCAAGGGGTCTTCCGTAACCCTCTCGCGGACCCCTATCTCCTCGGGCTCTCCGCCGGTGCGGCGCTCGGGGCCTCCTCGGTCTACACGTTCGACCTCGAGCCCGCGAACCGTGCGTTCGTCCTGCCGTTCCTCGCGTTCGTCGGCGGCCTCATCCCGGGAACGGTCATCTATCTCGCCGCCCGGAGTGGCCGGACGTCGCCCCAGACGCTGCTGCTCACCGGCGTGGCCCTCAATGCGTTCTTCTCGGCGATCCTTGCGACGTTCCTCCTCTACAACCCCGTCGCCAACATCTCCGTCAGCTTCTGGCTCCTGGGCGACCTGGAGTACGCGACCTGGGGTCACGACGGATTGGTCGTGCCGGTCGTCCTCGTCGTCGGGGTCCTCCTCCTGCTGAGGGCCCGGGAGGTCAACCTCCTCCAACTGGGGCCCGATGTCGCCCAGAGCCTGGGAAGCGACCCGCGACGCCTGACCCGCCAGGTCATCCTGCTCACGACGGTGGTGACCGCGGCCGCGGTGGCGTTCGCCGGGATCATCGGCTTCATCGGGCTGGTCGCCCCGCACATCGTACGTCGGATCGTCGGCGTCGACTACGGTCGCGTGCTCGCCGGCTCGGCGCTGGTCGGAGGCGCCCTCCTCGTCGTTGCCTGGGACGTCGCCCAGGTCGTGATCCGGTCGGTCATCGTGCCGGTGGGGATCCCGACCGCCTTCTTCGGGGCGCTCTTCTTCCTCTACCTGCTCTACCGGCCGTCGGGCCTCAGCCGGGCGGGGGGACCCGCGTGACCGAGGCGCTCGGGCTCGACTCGGTGACGGTCCGCTACGGCGAGAGGGTGGCGCTCCACGCCGTCTCCCTACGTGTCCCGCCCGGAGAGGTGCTCGCGCTGGCGGGCCCGAACGGCTCCGGTAAGTCCACGCTCCTCCGTGCCGCGGCGGGGCTGGAGCCGACCGCGGACGGGACCGTCCGCCTCGGGGGCGAGGGGCTCTCCAGCCTCCCGTTCCGATGGCGGGCGCGGCACGTCGGGTGGATGCCCCAGGAGGAGCCTCCGGGCGACAACCTGCGGGCGGTCGACTACGTCCTCTACGGCCGTTTCCCGTACGTTCCCCCTCTTGCGACGGAGTCGCGGGCCGACCGGGACGCGGTGGACCGGGCGCTCGCCCACGCCGGGGCGACCGAGCTCCGGGACCGCCGGGTCTGGGAGCTGAGCGGCGGAGAGCGGCAGCGGGTCCGCCTCGCCCGCGTCCTGGCCCAAGAAGCGCCGCTCCTGCTCCTGGACGAACCGACCGCCCATCTGGACATCGGTCACCAGCTCGACGTGCTCGAGCGGGTGCGGTCCGTCGCCCGGGACGCGAAGGTCGCGGTCGTGCTCGCCCTGCACGACCTGAACCTCGCTGCGCGGTTCGCCGACCGCATCGTCGTCCTGCATCGCGGACGGATCGTCGCGGACGGCCGGCCTCCGGAGGTCCTCTCCTCGCGCCTGCTGCTCGAGGTCTGGGGGATCGCCTCCGAGCTCCGGTACGACGAGCGCACCCGGCTCCCGTACCTGATCCCGCGGTCGGTCAGCGCGCCCGCGCCCCTTCCCCCTCCGACGGCCGGCGGACGGCCCCGCGTCCACGTCATGGCGGGCGGAGGCTCCGGCGCGCAACTGCTGCGGCACCTGGTAGAGCGAGGGTTCGCGGTGACGGCCGGGGCCCTTCCCCTGTTCGACTCGGACACCGAGGTCGCCGAGGAGCTCCGGGTGCCCTCGGCGCTCGAGGTACCGTTCGCCCCCATCTCGTCCGCGACCCGCGAACAGGTGCGGGCGTTCCTCGCCGAGGCCGACGCGGTCGTCGTCGCCCCGTTCCCGGTCGGCCCGTCCAACCTGGCCAACCTGGAGGAGCTGCGGACGTTCCCCCGGCCGGCGGGGATCGTGTTCGTTCGCCACCCGGTAGGACGGCGGTGGGACTTTACCGATGGGGGGGCGACGACGATCCGGGCCGAGCTCTTGGCCCGGGGGGCGACCGAGGCGGAGACGGCCGACGACGTTGAGCGGCGCCTCGGCCGCCCGGTCTCCGCCTAGGCCGGGGGGCCGGCCCGGTCGCTACCCGAGGCGGCCGACCGTGACCGAGGGCGGGTTCGGTCCCGCGAAGCCGGCGAGGAACCGGGGAAGCTCCTCCTCCGTCACGAACGCGAGGCTGTCGACGCCGAGCCGCGCCGCCTCGAGGCACGCCGAGGCGGCGCCGAACCGGGCGACGGGGAGGCGGCTCGCGTGCTGGGCGACCAGGATCGCCTCGAGCCCCTGTGCCGCGACCAGGCCGGGGCGGGCGACCTGGAGCTCCGCGGAGGCGCGCCGACGCACCTTCAGGAGTAGCCCGTCCGCGCGCGGGACGACCCAGACCGAGATCGACCCGGGTCGGATCGGGACGATCCCCTCCAGCTCGCCGACCTCGACCAGCTCGCCGGCGCGAGCCGAGGAGACGGCCGTCCCGCGCGAGCCGCTGCGGGACCGCGGGACGGCGGTCAGCACCCCGTCGACCAGCGCGAGCGAGACCTCGTCGCCCTTCCGGACCGCCCGGTCGGCGACGGCGCGGGTCGACCGGACGACCTGGAGCTGTTCGAGACGCCGACCGACCTCCTCGCCGAGCGCGGTGAGGGTGCCCTCCAGGGCCGCCCGGCCGGAGACGGTGACGGTGTACTGCCGGTTCCGCAGCTCGACCAACCCCCGGCGGGCGAGGTCCCGGTACAGGTGCGAGACCGCCTGGACGGTGAGGCCGAGGCGTTCGGCCGCGTCGCGGAGGCGGGGGACCCGTTGCGCCGCGCACTCGTACAGGAACAGCGTCTCGGTGACCGCGCCGCTGCGCCGCAACGCCTCCAGACCCCCGGCGGCGGGAGGAGGGAGCCGGCGGGGCGTCATCGGCGGGGCGACGCCCCTCTCCGTATAGGGTTCGCGGCCGTCGGTGCCACTAGGCGGAGACGCCGTGCGGGCGGGCGGCCGAGCGGGGGGGCGACGCCTGCCGACGGAGCTCGCGCAGGCGGTCGCGGACCCGAGCCGCCTCCTCGAAATCGAGGCGCTCGGCGGCGAGGCGCATCTCCTCCTCCAGGTTCGTGATGAGGAGCCCCAGACGGGCCTTTCCTTTCGGACCGACGAGCTCCCCTGTCCCACCTTCCACCGCCGCCTCGGCCTCGGGGGCAAGGAGCGAGCGGACCTCCTTGCGGACCGACTCGGGGACGATCCCGTGCTTGGCGTTGAACGCGATCTGCCGCGTGCGCCGGCGGGCCATCTCGGCGATCGCCCGCCGCATCGACCCGGTGATCCGGTCGGCGTACAGGACGACCTTCCCGTCGACGTTGCGGCTCGCGCGGCCGGCGGTCTGCACGATCGACGTCTCGCTCCGGAGGTAGCCTTCCTTGTCGGCGTCCAGGACCGCGACGAAGCTCACCTCCGGAAGGTCGAGCCCCTCCCGCAGGAGGTTGATCCCGACCAGCACGTCGAACCGGCCGAGCCGAAGGTCCCGGAGGATCTCCACGCGCTTGAGCGTCTCGACCTCGGAATGCAGGTAGCGGACCTTGAGCCCGAGCCGGGTCAGGTGGTCGGCCAGGTCCTCGCTCGTCCGCTTGGTGAGCGTGGTCACGAGGGCGCGCTCGCCGCGGTCGACGCAGCTCCGCAGCTCCTGGACGAGGTTCGCGATGTGGCCCTCCAGCGGCCGGACCTCGATCGGAGGGTCGACGAGGCCCGTGGGCCGGATGATCTGCTCGACGATCGTCCGGGAGACCTTCCGCTCGAACGGGCCCGGCGTGGCGGAGACGAACACCGCCTGAGGGATCCGGCTCAGGAACTCCGGGAACTTGAGCGGACGGTTGTCGCGGCACGACGGCAGCCGCCAGCCGAAGTCGACCAGGTTGTCCTTGCGGCTCCGGTCGCCCTTGAACATCCCCTGGAGCTGCGGGACCGCGACGTGGGACTCGTCGAGGAAGACGAGGAAGTCGTCCGGGAAGAAGTCGAGGAGGGTGTACGGCGGCTCCCCGGCCTTCCGCCCGGAGAAGTACCTCGCGTAGTTCTCGACCCCAGAGCAGTAGCCGGTCTCGCGGAGCATCTCGAGGTCGTAGTCGACCCGGCCCCTCAGGCGCTGCGCCTCGACGATCTTCTCCTCCGCCTTCAGCTCCGCGACCCGTGCGTCGCGTTCCTGCTCGATCTCCGCGAGGACCGACCGCAGGCGCTCGTCGATCGTCAGGAAATGCGTCGCGGGGAAGATCAGGAGGTCCCGGAGCTCGCGCCGCTCTTCCCGGGTGACCGGGTCGACCTCGGCGATCGCCCCGACGGTGCTTCCCTCGAGGACGATCCGGTGGACCGTCTCGCCGGCCCCCATCACGTCGATCGTCCCCCCGCGGACCCGGAACCGCCCGCGCCGGAGCTCGACGTCGTTCCGGGCGTACTTCATCCGGACCAGCTGCTCGAGCAGCTCCTGGCGGCGCAGCTCCTGGCCTACGCGCAGGGAGACGACGGAGGCCCGGTAGTCCTCCGGCGAGCCGAGACCGTAGATGCAGCTCACCGACGCGACGATCAGCACGTCCCGGCGCGTCAGGAGCGCCTGGGTCGCGCGGTGGCGGAGCCGGTCGATCTCCTCGTTAATCTGGGCGTCCTTCTCGACGTACAGGTCGATCTGCGGGACGTACGCCTCGGGCTGGTAGTAGTCGTAGTAGCTGACGAAGTACTCGACGGCGTTCTGGGGGAACAGCGCGCGGAACTCGCTCACCAACTGCGCGGCCAGCGTCTTGTTCGGGCTAACGACCAAGGTCGGCCGCTGCAGTTGCGCGACGACCTCCGCCATCGTGAACGTCTTGCCGCTGCCGGTGACGCCGAGCAGGGTGACGAACTTCTCCTTGGCCCGGAGGCGCTGGACGAGCTCGTCGATCGCCGCCGGCTGGTCCCCCTGGGGGGTCATGTCGGTGACGAGCTCGAACCGTCCCGGGAGCGGCGCGGCCGGGGCGGTCATCGGACGACCGGAAGGCGTTCGCGGCCCAAGTATCCCTCCGGGTCGAACGTCACCGCGACGAAGCCGAGCCGGCAGAGGGCCCCCGTGATCTCGGCTCTCAGGGCCGGGTCGTCGAGGCGGGGCACCTCGGAGCGGTCGACCTCGACGCGGGCCCGGTCCCCGCGGACCCGGACGCGGACCCGCCGGAAGCCCCGGTCGAGGATCTCGCCCTCCGCCCGGTCGATCCGCTCGAGCAGTTCGCGGGAGATCGCCTCTCCCCGGGCGACCCGGGAGGCGAGGCAGGCGTTCGACGGACGGTCCCAGTTCGGGAGGGCGGCCGCGCGGGCGTACCGACGCACGTCGTCCTTCGTCCACGACGCCCAGACGAACGGGTGGAAGAACCCCGCCTGGTCCATCGCCGCGATGCCGGGCCGGTCGTCCCCCAGGTCGTCGAGATGGATCCCGTCCAGGTACTGTCGGACCCCCTCGGCCTCCCCGACCGTCCGCAACGCGCGGGTCTCCACGGAGCGGCACCGGTAGCAACGGTCGGCGCCGTTCGCCCGGTACCGCTCGTCCGAGAGGGGCTCGGCGGCCACGAGGCGGAGGCGGAGGCCGACCGCCCGCGCGACCTCCTCGGCGGCCTCGACCTCCCTCGGGGAGACGGCGCTGCTCACCACGGTCGCGGCGACCGCCCGGGCGCCGACGGCGGCGTGGGCGAGCGCGGCGACCGCCGAGGAGTCGACGCCCCCCGAGAGCGCGACGAGGGCGGGCCCCCGCGAGCGGAGGAGCGCGATGATCTCCTCCTCCGTGCGCCGGGCGCCCCCCGGAACCGGCCCCGGATCCATCGCCGTGCTCACGCCCCACGGGCGACTTACGGTTTTGGAAGAGGTCGCGCAACGCCCAAGAGGGGGAGCGCTTCGTCCCGGGCGTGCAGGCGGTCCGTGAAGGGAGCCGCTGGCTGTTGCGATTGGACGACGGCCAGGACCTCTTCGAGACGATCGGCGGCTTCGCCGCCCGCGAGGGGATCCGGGCCGGCGCGGTCGTCTTCGGCATCGGGATGTTCCGGAGGGCGACGGTCGGCTACTGGGACGGGCAGCAGTACCGTGCCCGCGAGCTGACCGTCCCCCACGAGGTCGTGGGCCTGCACGGCACGATCGCCCAGGCCGACGGCCGCCCGTCGATCCACCTGCACGCGGCCCTCGCCGGCCCCGATCACGCGCTCGTCGGCGGCCACCTGATGCAGGCGACCGTCGGCGCCCTGCAGGAGATGCTGGTCGAGACGTTCCCGGGCCGGACCTTCGGCCGCCCCTTGGCCGAGAGCTTCGGGCTGAGGATGCTCGACCTCGAGCCCGGCTCGCAGGTCTAGCCCGACCGGCACCCCTTTTCGCGTCCGGTCGCTCCCCGGGTCGGTGCCCGATGGTGGTCGACGTCCCCGTGGTGCCCGGGATCGACGGACGACTTCTCCGGGCCGCGGCCCGGGACGGCTTCCGGGAGCCCACGGAGATCCAGCGGCTCGCCTTTCCCGTCCTGCTCGGGGACGACGACGCCCTGCTGCTCTCGCCGACCGGGACCGGCAAGACCGAGGCGGTCCTCTTCCCGGTGCTTACCCGGCGCGCGGCGGAGGAGACCCCGGCCACGGCGATCCTCTACGTCACCCCGTTGCGCGCCCTGAACCGGGACCTTGAGCACCGGCTCGTCGCGTTCGCCCGGGAGGTCGGGCTCTCCGCCGCGGTACGGCACGGCGACACGAGCGCGGCCGCCCGTCTCGCCCAGTCCCGGCATCCCCCCGACCTCCTCCTCACGACCCCGGAGACGCTGCAGCTCCTCCTGGTCGGTCGCCGGTTGCGCGAGGCGCTCCGCCACGCGCGGGTGGTCATTGTCGACGAGGTCCACGAGCTCGTCGGCTCGGACCGCGGGGCGCAGCTCGCCCTCACGCTCGAGCGGCTGGACGCGCTCGCGGGCCGTCGGCTGCGTCGGATCGGGCTGTCGGCGACCGTCGGGAACCCCGAGGAGGTCGCGAGGTTCCTCTCCCCGAGCCCGCGGTCGGTCCGCGTCCTGGTCGCTGCGAGCCGCCGGCCTCTCGAGCTCACGGCCCGTCGGCCGTCGGATCCGAGCGAGCCGCTCGACCCCAAGCTCCTCGGCGAGCTGCGCGCCGACCGGGAGCTCTTGCTCGGGCTCCGCGCCTCCGTCGAGGAGATCCGTCACCATCGGACGACGCTCCTGTTCGTCAACACCCGCCGCACCGCGGAGGGGCTCGCGGCGCGGCTCCAGCGGCTCGCCCCCGACCTCCCGATCGCGGTCCACCACGGCTCCCTCTCCCGCGAGGTCCGCGAGGAGGCGGAGCGGAACTTCCGGGACGGCAAGCTGCGCGCGCTGGTCGCGACCTCCTCGCTCGAGCTCGGGATCGATATCGGTGCGATCGACCACGTCGTGCAGTTCGGCTCGCCGCATCAGGTCGGGCGACTCGTCCAGCGGGTCGGTCGGTCCGGCCACCGGCTCGACCGCACGATCCACGGGACGGTCATCGCGCTCGACGACGACGATCTCGAGGAGGCGGCGGTCCTCGCGCGGCGCGCGGATGCCGGCCTGGTCGAGCCCGTCGTCTGGCGGACCCGGCACCGGCTCGCCGCCGCCCAGCAGGTGGTCGCGGAGCTTCGGGCCGAAGGCGCCGTCGACCGGGCCAGCCTGATCGAGCGGTTCCGGGTCGCCGCCCCCGTGCGGGACCTCACGGACAGCGACTGGACCGAGCTGATCGCCTACCTGGAGGGGCTGTCGCTCGCCCGTCAGTCGGGGGCCGCGATCGTCCCGGGGCGGGCGACCCTCGGGCGCTTCTACGCCTCCCTGTCGCTGATCCCGGACGAGCGGACCTACCGCCTCCGGGACCTCGCGACCCGTGGGCTGATCGGGACGCTCGACGAGCGGTTCGTCCTGACCCAGGTCCTCGCCCAGCCGGAGGAGATCTTCCTGCTCCACGGACGGACCTGGAAGGTCGTCGAGTACCGCGAAGGGGAGCTCCTGGTCGAGGAGGTGCAGGAGCTCGGGCAGGAACCTCGCTGGGCCGGTGAGGACCTCCCCGTCCCGTTCGATGTCGCGCAGGAGGTCGGCGAGCTACGTAGGACCGGGGCCCTGGACGCCTATCCGATCCCGGCGGAGGACCGCCTTCGGCTGTCCCTCCGGCGGCAGGACGGGCTCGCCTCGGGCTCGCTGGCGACCGATCGACGGGTCACGGTCACCCCGAACGGCCGTCTGGTCGTCTACGGCGCCTGCTTCGGGACCCGAACGAACGAGACGCTCTCCCTCGCGGTCGCCGGCCTCTTGACGGCCCGACTCGGGGCCCGGGTCGACGTCGCCGCCGTCGAGCCGACCTGGTTCGTCCTGGAGCTGCCGGTCGCCCTCGAGCCGTCGGCGCTCGTCGACGCGTTCCGCGTCGACCCGGAGACCCTCGAGCCGCTCGTGGAGCGGCTCGTCCCGAGCGGCCTCGACTATCGATGGGTGTTCCTCACGGTCGCCCGGAAGCTCGGCGTCCTCGGGGCCTCCTCCGACCCCAAGGCGCTCCGCACCGTCGAGCCGCTCCTTCAGGAGAGCCGGACGACCCCGCTGGGCGAGGAGGTCCTCGACAAGACGCTCCACGACCGGTACGACCTCGACCACGCCCGCGGGGTCCTCGAGCAGGTCCGGTCGGGAGCGATCGAGGTCGTCGCGGCCGCCCGCTCTCCCGTCAGCGATGCCCCGCTCGAGCGGCTCCGTTGGCGGGTCGTTCCGGACCGGCCCCCTCCGACGCTCCTCCGTGCGATCCGCGAGCGGCTCGAGAAGGAGCCGCTCGTCCTCGTCTGCCTGAGGTGCGGGTTCACGAGGACGACGACCGCGCTCAAGTACCGGGCCGAGGGGGGCAGCCGCTGCCTCATCTGCCACGGGTCGCTCTCGGCGGTCGTCTCGGCCCGGCGGGAGGCGGAGATCGACCGGCTCGGCCGCTACGCCAAGGCGAAGTGGCGGGGCGAGCGGCGCGCACCGGCGGGCCGGACGCGTCGGCCCCGGGCCCCGCCGCCGGAAACGGAGGGGCTCGTACGCGCCGGCTACACGTCGGCCGAGCTCGTCGCCCACTACGGCGAGCGAGCGCTCCTCGCGCTCGCGGCCCGAGGGGTCGGGCCGGAGACCGCACGACGGCTGCTCTCCCGGGTCTACCGGGACGACGAGGCGTTCCTCACCGAGCTCCTCCGGGCGGAGCGCGCCTACGCGCGGACCCGCGCGTTCTGGGACTGAGCTGATCCCGCGAGCCGGCGGACCGCCGCCTCGACCGCTGCCCGCGGCGCGTCGGTCCGCAGGCCTTCCGGCCGGACGTGCGTCCGACCCGCGAGGTAGCCCGACTGCCTCAGCTCCTGGAGGAGCGCCTCGATCGAGGGGGGCTCGGAGAGTCCGAGCTCCGAGGCGAGGACGTTCGCCTCGTAGTAGAACGGCCGAGGCACCGCCGCGTCTCCGGCGAGGAGCTCGAGGAACCGGCGGAGCTCCCGCGGGCGCTCCGCGGTCGGGGGGACCGTCAGCCGTCGGGCGAGGGCCGGGTCGACGAGCGGTCCGAGCCAGAGGGGGCCGGTCGGGGCCGTTCCGGTGAGCCGCGGCCCGTCCCATACGACGGGGTCGATCCGTCCGACCGGGTCGTCCGGGGAGGCGGCGGGCCCCAGCTCGACGTAGGCCCGAACGTGATGACCGCCGACGTAGGCAAGCAGGGGCCGGATCGACCGGGCGCGCTCGCGCGCCTCACGGGCCAGCACCGCGAGGAGGATCCGGACGGCCCCCTCCGGACCGAGCCGACCCCGGACCGGCTCGGCGCCGTAGCGGCGTCGGCACGCGGCGGGCTGGGCGCCGGCGAGGACGAGCATGTCGGTCGCGGTGACCCCGACGACCCCACCGGTCCGCGTCGCCGCGAGCGCGGTCGCAAGGAACGGGAGCGGCGAGCCGTACGGGTCGACGTCGACGTAGCCGAACGGGGCCTCCGCGGGGAGGACGCTGCCATCCCCGAGGAGCGCCACCGCGCGGGGCTCACCGGAGAGGTTCGCGCGGAGCACCTCGTAGGCCCGTGGATGCGCCTCGGTGAAGGCGAACGAACGGAAGCCGGACCCTTCTTGGAGGAGGCGCAGGCCACGGACCCCGGTCGCCGCGGTCATCTCCCAACCGGCCTCGAGGGGGCGGCCGAGCGCGAGGACGAACGCCACGCCGAGGTCCCGGTCGAGGGCCATCGCCGGGTTGTAGAACGGCTCGGCCCGCGCGCGGGGTCCACGGCCCGGCGCCACCCGGGGCCCGAGGAACTCGGTCGCCCCTTCCCGGACGCGGACTAGTGGGCTCGGCCCGTGATCAGACGGACGATCTTGAACGCGAGCAGGTTGCGGTTGACCGGCGTCACCTCGAGCAGGCGTAGCTCGTCCCTCCGTCGGATGTCCTGAAGCAGCGGATTCCGCGACTTCTTGTGCAGGGTCATGACGATCGACTTCTTCGCGTCGAGGGTGTCCATGACGCACTTGGTGAACGCGTCGCTGTCGACCTCCATCTTGCCGACCTCGTCGATGACGATCACGTCGGCCTCCTCCCTCGCCTCCGCGAGCGCCCGGGCCCCGAGCCCCTCGAGGGCGCCGAGGTTGACGCCGTAGCGGCCGGAGTGGACCCGCGACTTGAGCCCCTCGTGGGCGAACACCTCGTGCTCCTTGGTGAGCCAGTCGGTGATCTGGAAGCCGGCCCGTCGGTGCTTCTCGACGATCGGCTCGGTCACCATCCCGCCGACCTTGACCCCCTCCTCCTCGAGCAGCTGGATGATCCGCAGGAGCGTCTGGGTCTTTCCGGACCCGGGCATGCCCGTAATGCCGATTTTGACGGGCGCCGAGAGGGGACGGGGCATGGAGAATTCGAAAGATCGAACGTCCCTGTTAGGCGCCGTTCGGTTATGAGCGCATCTCCTTGAGCCCCGGCGCGATCCCGCCGGCCGTGCGCGGGCACCGTGTCGACGGCTCGGCCCCGTACGTCTACGCGCCCCGCGAGGACACGGAGCTGCTGGTCCGGGCCGCCGGGCGGTGCCGGGGAGTGTCCGTGCTAGAGGTCGGCGCGGGCTCCGGGGCCGCGACGTTCGCCGCGGCGCGCGCGGGGGCCCGGTCGGTCGTCGCGACCGACCTGAACCCGCACGCGCTCCGCGCGATCCGCCAGGTGGCGCAGGCGGACGGCCTTCGCGTCGAGGTCGTCCGCACGGACCTCGCTCGAGGGTTGGGCCGCTTCGAGCGGGTGCTGGCGAACCCTCCCTACCTTCCGACAACGCTCGTCGAACGCGACCCCGACCGTTGGGCGGACCTCGCGCTGAACGGGGGCCCGGACGGGACCGGGACGCTCGCGCGTCTGCTCGAGACGTTGCGCCAGCATCTCGCCCCCGACGGCCGCGCGTACGTCGTGGTCTCGACCGTTCAGAGCGCCGCGCGGCTGATCCAGCTCCGGGCGAGATGGCGGGCCCGGGGAGGTACGGTACGGGTCGTCGAGCGTCGCCGGCTCGAGGGCGAGCGGCTCGACCTCTGGGAGCTCGGACACCGCGCGGCTAGCCGTGCCGCTCGGCGTAACCGACGACCCGCTCTAGGAACGCCTTCCCGTCCCCGTAGCCGGCGATCGAACCGGAGCGGGTCCAATCGGGGGCCTGGTCCCGGAAGAACGACCGCTCCGGGTGGGGCATCAAGCCGAAGACGTTCCCGTCCCGGTTCGTCAGCCCCGCGGCGTCCCCTTCGGAGCCGTTCGGGTTCCAAGGGTACGTCGCCGGACCGCCGTCCGGCCGGACCCAGCGGAAGAGGAGCTGCCCGTCCTGCTCGAGCTCGAGCCGCCGGGCCTTCCCCCCGGCGAGCACGAGCTTCCCCTCGCCGTGCGCCGACGGGAAGAGATACCGGGTCCCCGCCGGCACGCCGTCCAACGGGGGGAACCTCCCCCCGGTCCACGCGACGAACGTCGGCCGACACTCGAACCGGCCCGAGTCGTTCGCGATGAGCGCCGCCTCCGCCGGTCCGAGCCGTCCCCCGGGCGTGCCGGGAAGGAGGCCGAGCTCGATCGCGACCTGGAAGCCGTTGCAGATCCCGGCGACCATCCGACCGGACCGGACGAACTCCTCGAGCTCCGGGCCGATCGACGCCCGCATCCGGGCCGCGAGGATCGCCCCCGCGCGCACGTAGTCGCCGGCCGAGAACCCGCCGGGGAGGAACAGCGCGGCGTAATCGGAAAGCCGACGACGCGCGGTAGGCCGGACGTCGCCCGAGAACTGCTTGAGGTGCACGACCTCCGGCGCGGTGCCGAGGGCCCGGAGGGCGACCGCCAGCTCGCGGTCGCAGTTCGTCCCCTCGATCGCGAGGATGGCGACCGGGAGGCGAGAGCGTCCCACGGGGCTCCGAGCCGTCGTCCCGCTTAACCGCTTGCGCCCGGGCCGAGCGGCGGGTCGAGGACGAACACCCGGAGCGGGTGCCCCGCGCGGACCACCCGGCCACCGGCCGGCACGATCGTGAACGCGTCGGCCCCGCGCAGGCTCCGGTGGGCCGACGAGCCGCGGAACGTCGACCGAACCCGCCCGTTGCGGAGGCGCAACGGCACGACGGTCGCCAGCCCCGGCGTCGGCACGATCGCCGGGCCGTCCAGCCGCGCGATACGGGGGGTCCACCCGGGTCCCGGGAGGTGGGCCAGCCTTCGGAGGACCGGCAGGACGAGCCAGTGGAGGTTCAAGAGGCAGGAGGTCGGATGGCCGGGGAGGCCGACGAGGAGCTTCCCCCGGGCCGTCGCGGCGAGCGTCGGCTTACCGGGCCGGACCGCGACCCCATGGAACAGCAGGTCGCCGATCCGCGGGAACAGGCGCGGCAGATGGTCGTGCTCGCCGACCGAGCTCCCGCCGGTCGCGAGGACGAGGTCGCTCGAGCGGAGCGCCTCGCGCAACGCCTTCTCGATCGCCGCCGGCTCGTCGCTCACGGGGGGTCGGGGCCGCGGCTCCCCCCCACACGCCGTGACGAACCCGGCGATCGCCGCGTCGTTGCTCTCGTAGATCTCCCCGGGCCGCAAGCGGCTGCCCGGCCGCCGCAGCTCGTTGCCGTTCGGCACGATGGCGACGATCGGGCGCGCGTAGACGTCGACCTTGGCGACCCCGCAGGCGGCGAGCGCTCCGAGGGCCGCGGGCCCGAGCCGCTCCCCCCGGCGCACCAGCAGGGCCCCGCGTGGAAAGTCGCGACCCGGCGGATCGATGCGAGCCCCCCGTCGGACGGGGGCCCGGAATCGGACGCGCGGGCCGTCGGTGTCGACCGCTTCGAAGATCTCGACGGCATCTGCCCCGGCCGGGAGGGCGCCGCCGGTCGCGATCGCGACCGCTTCGCCACGCCCCACGACCCTGGGGTAGGTCTGTTCCGCGAACACCTCCCCCACGACCTCCAGGGTCCGCGGCGCCCGGGCGGAGGCTCCCCGCAGGTCCCCGCTCCGGATCGCGTAGCCGTCCCAGGTCGCCCGGGCGAACGCGGGGACAGGAGCAGGCGCCCGCACCGGGGCCGCTGCGAGCCGACCGAACGCCACGTCCACGGCCACGGGCTCCCGCCGACGGATCGGCCGCGCCTCGGCCAGGAGCGCCCGGCGGGCCTTGGCGAGCGGCGTCAGCCGGCCGAACAGGTGGGCCTTCACAGGGTCGACGCGCCCCCTCGGTCGGTCCCCTCGATCCGGGCAAGGGCGTCCCGGTTCCCGGAGGCCAGGCAGTCGGCGAGCGGGGCGCCGTCGAACCACGCGCCGTAGAAGCCCCCGCGGAACGCGTCCCCCGCCCCGACGAACGTCCGCACCCGGCCCGGCCGTCGGCTCCCGGCGTGGACGGTCCCTCCTCGGAAGAACGCCGTGGCGCCCCGGGGACCCTCGGTCCGAACGACCAACGGGACCCGCTCGACCAGCCGTGCGGGGCCGCGGCCGCCAGCCCACGTCGCCGCGCGCGCAATCTCGGCGCGATTTCCGAAGAGGAGGTCGGCGGAGGGCAGGATGGAGAGGAACGTCGGTCGGTCCCATCGGTAGAGGAGCTCCTGCGCCGGGTCGAGGGCGACGTGCTGGCCCGCGGCGCGGGCCTCGCGCGCGAGCCGTCGATAGTACGTCGGGTCCCCCGTGCCCAGGTGGAGCCAGCGGTACGAGCGTGACCACGGCCCCGGAAGGGGGATACGGCCCGCCGAGGCCATTGGCCCCTGCTGGATCAGCATCCGCGTCGCGCCGGTCCGCTCCTCGAGGATCGTACAGGTCGGGGTCGGCGTGCCTGCGACCGGAACGAGGCCCCTCAGATCGATCCCCTCTCGGGCGAGCGCGCGACGGAACTCCGGTGGGAACCCGTCCCCGATCCGGCTCAGGATCCCGACCCGGAGGCCGTGGCGGCGCGCGGTCCTCGCGACGTTCGTAGCGGTTCCTCCGAGCTCCGAACGCTCGGCGAGGATCGGCTCGGTGCGGTCCTTTCCGGGAAACGAGGCGAGCCGGAGGTACCGGTCGACGATGACGTGGCCCGCCACGAGGAGCTCCCTCGTTCCCCGGCTCTCCTCCACGGTCGGCTCTGCGGCGGGTAGGGCGCAGGTCGGATAGCGGTTCGGTCGGTGCCGGGCGACCGACTTAAGCGACCCTGTCGCTCCGCGCGGGGACAGCGGAGCATGCTCGTCGAAGGAGCGGTCCTCGACATCGACGGCCCCCGGGCCGCCTACGTTCGGCTCCGGGAAGGGAAGGTCGTCGAGGTCGGCGCCCGCGGGACCGCCTCTCGCTCCTCCCACGAGCGACGGGTCCGGGGGATCGTCGTCCCGGCTCCCGTCAACGGCCACACGCACCTGGGCGACGCCGTGTCGGTCCGCGAACCTCCGGCCGGTCCGGTCGCCGACCTCGTGGCCCCGCCCGGGGGCTACAAGTTCCAGGTCCTCGCCGCGGCGACCGCCGCCGCGAAACGGTCGGCGATCCGGCTGGCCGTCGCACGGATGGCGCGCGAGGGGGTCGCCGCGACGCTCGACTTCCGGGAGGAGGGGGTCGCGGGGGTCGAGCTGTTCCGCACGGCGCTGAGAGGGCTCTCGATCCGGGGGTTCGTCTTCGGCCGGCCGCTCCGGCGCCCGGTCGAAGCGGCCGAGCTGGCGGCGCTGCTCCGCGTCGCGGACGGCGTAGGGCTCTCGAGCGCGCGGGACGAGGACGAGGGGACACGACGCGCGGTCGCGCGCGCTTGCCGGCGGGCGGGCAAGCGGTTCGGACTCCACGCGAGCGAAGCGGTCCGCGAGGCCCCGGAGAGTTACCTCGACCCGACCCCGGACCTCCTCGTTCACCTCGCGAAGGCGACCGCCGACGATCTGGTCGCCGTTCGCGACGCCAGGGTCGCGGTCGCGGTCTGCCCCCGGTCGAACGCCCTGTTCGGACGGCAGCCCGACCTCAGGACGATGGAACGGCTCGGGCTCCGGGCGCTCCTCGGCACCGACAACGCGATGTTCCACACCCCCTCGATCTGGTCCGAGCTCCAGTTCGCCTACACGTCGAGCCGGCTCGTCGGCCGACCGACCTCGGCCGCGTTCCTCGCCCGCGCGGCCCTGGTCGAGCCCTGGCTCTGGCTAGGGGAGCCGGAGGCGGCCCGGGTCGCCCCGGGGAGCCCGGTCCGGCCGCTCGTCCTCCGGCTTCCCCCCGACGATCCGGCCTACCAGGTGGTGACCCGGGTGACCGAACAGGTTATCGTTCGGGCCGGGCCCGCGTGAGGGGGTCGCACCGATGAAGAGCGATGAGCTGTACGCGCTGCTCCGACGCCGCGGCGTCCTCTGGCCGACGGCGGAGCTCTACGGCGGCGCCCAGGGGCTCTACGACTACGGGCCGCTCGGCGCGGCGCTCAAGCGCCGGATCGAGCAGGCGTGGACGAGCTGGTTCGTCGGCCGCTCGCCGGACTACTACCTCATCGAGCCGTCGGTGATCGTGCCGGAGGCGGTGGTCCGGGCCTCCGGTCACCTCGAGAACTTCACGGACCCGGAGATCAGTTGCGACCGCTGCCACTCCGCGTTCCGCGCCGACACCGTCCTCGAGAAGATCCGGCCGGACGGCGTCGACGGCCTGACCCCCGTGCAGATCGAGGAGGTCGTCCGGAGCCACGACGTCCGGTGCCCGAAGTGCGGCTCGGCGACGCTGAGCGTCCCGCAGGCGTTCAACCTCATGTTCGACGTCCCGTTCGGCGTCGGTCGCACCGAGCGCGCCTACCTGCTCCCGGAGACCGCGCAGTCGAGCTACCTCGCGTTCCCCCGGATGTGGGAGGTCGGGCGCAAGGCGCTGCCGCTCGGCGTCGCGGTGATCGGCCGCGCCTTCCGCAACGAGATCGCCCCCCGACAGGTGCTGTTCCGGATGCGCATCTTCACCCAGGCCGAGCTGCAGATCTTCTTCGACCCGGCGTCGCCGCCCGGTCGGCTCGGCCCGCGCGCGCAGGAGAAGGTACCGGTGCTCCGCGCGGAACGGCGGGAGCGTGGCGAGGGCGCCACGGAGGTCGTCCCGGCCTCCGAGCTCGTCGCCTCCGGCCTCCCGGAGTTCTACGTCGACCACATGGTCCACATGCTGCGGTTCCTGCGCGACGTCCTCGGCTACCCCGCGGAGCGCCTCCGCTTCCTGGAGAAGTCGGAGAAGGAGCGCGCGTTCTACAACCGGATCCAGTTCGACGCCGAGGTCCATCTCGAGAGCCTCGGAGGGTACAAGGAGGTCGGCGCGGTCCACTACCGAGGCGACTACGACCTGCGGCGCCATGGCGAGGGGTCGGGGAAGGACCTCTCCGTGAGCCGCCCGGGCGCGGACCGCCTCGTCCCGCACGTCCTCGAGCTGACGTTCGGCGTCGACCGGAACCTCTGGGCGCTCGCCGACGTCCACCTGGCGCGCGACGGGGAGCGGACGGTCTGGAGGCTGCCGCCGTACCTCGCGCCGGTCTCCGTCGGCGTCTTCCCGCTGATCGCGAAGGAGCAGGCGACGTTCGCCGAGCGGCTGACGGCCGACCTCCTCTCCGCCGGCATCGACGCGGAGTACGACGGGGCGAGCTCGATCGGCAAGCGCTACGCCCGGATGGACGAGGCCGGCACGCCGTTCTGCGTCACCGTCGACGGCCAGAGCGTCGGCGACGGGCCGGAGGCCGGGACCGTCACGGTCCGCTCCCGGGACTCGAAGGCCCAGGAGCGGCTTCGGACCTCGGAACTCGCGGGCCGGTTCGCCCCGTCGTTGCGGCCGCCCCGGCCGTCGGCCCCCTGACAGGTCCCTCCTGGCGGCACGAACCGCTATATCTCGCGGGCCCCGTGACGGTACTCCGATGGCGGGCGGTCCGACACCGTCTCCCGGCTCCCCGGTCCCGACCTCGGTCGCCCAGCTCCGGCGGGTCCGCTTCCTGGGCCAGCAGTACGCGGACATCACGAAGCTCCGTGAGCTGGCGGCCGGACAGGACCGGCTCGCCTCCCGCTACGAGCAGCGGGTCTCGCGCCTCAACACGAAGATCGAGCACCTGCGCCACCAGGCGACGCTCCTCCGGGAGAAGGGCCAGCGGGTCCTCGGCGAGGTCCCGGAGATCGACCAGGAGATCAAGCAGCACCAGCGCGATATCGACGCGGCGACCGCCCGCAAGGGCGCCGGGCCGCTGACGAGCGACATCACGGCGCTCCACTACCGGGTCCGCAAGCTCCAGCAGAAGGTCGTGGACCTGCAGCAACGGGCCCGTTCGCTCGAGCTCCGCGCCGCGCAGAAGACGCAGCGGACCGCCGAGCTCAAGGTGAAGGTCGACCGCTACCTCGAGGCCGCGCACCTCGCCGGCCAGGAGGCTGCGCAGTTCCGGCAACGCGCCGACCGTCTCCAGGCCGTCACCGAACAGGAGGCCGCCGCGGCGGCGCCCGCCCCCGCTCCCGCCGGCGCCTCGACCTCGCCCTCGACGACCGAACCCCCGCCCTCGCCCCCGTCATGAAGCTCATCGTGACCGTCGGGATGCCCGGCTCCGGGAAGGACGAGCTCGTCAGCGTCGCGCGCTCGATCGGCCTCGCGACGCTGAAGATGGGCGACCTCGTCCGGGCGGAGGCGGCCCGTCGCGGGATCGCGCCGAACGGCTCGGCCCTCTCCCGCCTCGCCGCGGAGGAGCGGGAGAAGCACGGCACGGCGATCTGGGCCCAACGGGCGCTGCCGAAGTTGACCGAGACGAAGATGCTCGTCGACGGCTGTCGCTCGGAGGCGGAGATCACCTGTTTCCGCCACCAGTTCGGGGACCTCTTCGTCCTCGGGATCTATTCGTCTCCGGAGACGCGCTACGAGCGGCTCCGGCGCCGGGCGCGCTCGGACGACGGCAAGAGCCTCCAGGAGTTCTTCGACCGGGACCAGCGCGAGCTCAAGTTCGGCATCGGCAGCGCGTTCATCCTGGCGGACGGGATGATCGTCAACGAGGGGGACCTCACGGCGTTCCGGGCGACCGCCCGCGACGCGCTGACCCGCGCCCTCGCCCGCGAGGACTGAGCCCGCCGGCGAGCCCGCGCTCGGCCCCGCCTAGGCGAGCGGCGGGGCGGCCGCGAGACGGGCGTGCACCGAGTCGTACCGCTCGCGGTCCACGATCACCGCGACACGCCGTCGGCCTTCGCCCATCCGACGGGCCTCGCGGACGAGGTACTCATCCCGGGCCGCGGCCAGCTCCTTCGACCCCCGTCCCCCGCCGATCGAGCGGTCCCAGGCGAGGGCGAACGCGTCGGCGGACGACGGGGTCGGGGGGGTCCGCCCGAGGCGATGCTCCCGGACCGTGCGGCGTACGAGCTCGACGTAGCCGATGTGCTCGGTGAACAGCGCCGCGGCCTCCTCCTCGGTCGGGTCGAGGGCGCGGACCGCCGCGCCGTGGGCCCGGCCCCAGTCGAGCGCTTCCAGGAACGCCGGGTTCGGCACGCGCACCTCGCCGAACCGCGACAGCCCCCGGACCTCGCTCAGCTCCGTCGGGGCGAGCGGGACGACCGGCTCGGCGGGGGCGTCGACGAAGTACTCGACCAGCCCCCGCAGCTCTTCGGCGGCGACCCCCGCCCCGATCGCCTCGGGCCGGAACGCCTCGAGCGCGGGGGGGACCTGGCGGGCATCGGACACGAGACCCCGTACCGGGGCGAGCAGGAGGACGGAGGCGCCGGTCTCGACCGTCGCGGAGATCACGAGCCCTCGCGCTCGGCGAGCTCCTCGAGGAGGGCGTCGCGGTCGCGGTGGCGCTTGAGCTCGGCGACGGTGAGGATCGGAAGGCCATCGATCGTCTCGCGATGCACCCCTTCCCGGACCACGAACATCGCGTGCCCTTCCGCGACCCGCGCGATCCCGTGGAGGATCTCGGCGCGCCGGACCGCGGTCCGGAGGTTCCCGACCCCCGTAAGGAGGATCTCCTGCGCGCGGGCGAGCGCGTCGAACGGCGCGCGGACCGTCACCGTCACCTCGAGCCCCAGCCCGTCGAGCTGGCGGAACACGCCGTCCCGGAGGGCGTCGCCGGTCGGGGCCGGGGGGCGGTCGACCTCGGGCTCGTCCCCCTCCTCGGAGGACGGACGGTCCGAGGGGCGAGGGGTCTCGAACAGCAGCAGCGGGCGGACGACCGGCTCGTCGAAATGCGCCTCGATCCGCTCGACGACGCCCGCCTCGGCCCCCTGGCCCTCCTCGTAGAGCTGGATCGCGCGCCGGGAGACCCCGGCGATCGACGCGAGGGCCCCGAGCGAGAGGCCCTGGGCGAGCCGGAGCTCTCTCAACCGCGCCCCGTCGACCCGGGCGAAGACGCCGCCCGGGCTCGCGTAGAGGAACGGGGGGAGCGCCTTCTCGAGGTACTCCCGCAGCGTCCCTTCGTGGACGATCGGCACGCCGTAGCGCGTGTAGACGACCCCCTCCTCGAGCGGGGCGATCCCGGACCGCTGCCCGAGGACGAGGACGACGGCCGGGAACAGCCGCCCCAGCTCGCGGAGCCTCCCCGCCTCGTCGGCGTCGAGCGCGTCGACGTTCTTGAACGCCTTGAGGAGCAGCAGCGTCGAGTCCCGGCGCGCGACCAGGTCGAAGCTGGACGGGCGCTGGCCGGTCGTGGTCACGACAAAGAAGCCGGCGCGCTCGAGCATCTCCCGTATCCGCTCGATCCAGCGGTCCCGGGGCCGGCTCATCGAGGTCACCTCACGCAATCCAGTTCCGCTACTATATAAATAGGAATAGTCACGTCTGTCGGAGAAGGGGGGGCCGGGGTCCGACCCCGCCCAAGGGCGGCTCCGGGGCGCTACGCCCCCGGGTCCCCCTGGATGAGGCGCATGTAGGCGTCCTCGAGGGTGAGGGTCGCGCTGCTGAACGATGTCACCGCCGCGACCTTCTGGCAGCCCTCGAGGATCCGGGCCCTCGCCTCCTCGCTCCCGTCGAAGTCGAGGCGGAACCGGCTCGGCGTGAGCGCCTGGACGCGGAGCACGCCGGGGACCGAGCCGAGGGCCGCGGGCTCCACCGGCCGGACGAACTCGACGTCGAGGTTCGTCACCCGGAACCGATTGGCCAAGTTCGCGACGGTGTCCTGGAGAAGGAGCCGGCCCTGACTGATGAAGATCACGCGGTCGCAGATCTCGGTGACCTCCTGGAGCAGGTGGGAGCTCATCAGGATCAGCCGTTGCTCCTGCTTCAGCCGGATCAGGATGTTGCGGACGACGACGCGCTCGGCGGGGTCAAGGCCGTTCGTCGGCTCGTCCAGGAGCAGCACGGACGGCTCCGGCAGGAGCGTCGCGGCGATCACGATCCGCTGCTTCTGCCCCTTGGAGAGCTTCGAGGTCTTGCGGTCGAGCGGGGGGAGCTCCAGCTCCCGCGCGAGGTGGTCGGTCCGGTCCCGGATCTGCTCGCGCGAGAGCCCCCGGAACTCGCCAATCATCGCGAGGGTCTCGCGGCCGGTGAGCGCCGGGTACGGCTCGGGGGTCTCGACCAGCGCCCCGACGTCCCAGAGCGCCGCCTTCGGGTCGGCGCTGACCTCAAGGCCGTTGATCAGCGCGGTCCCCTCGGTCGGCCGCAGGAAGGCGCTGAACAGCTTGAGCGTGGTCGTCTTCCCCGCGCCGTTCGGTCCGAGGTAGCCGACGGCGCCCCCGCCGTCGTAGCGGAACGACGCGTGGTCGAGCGCCGGGAACGCGTTGAACCGCTTCGTGAGCCCCCGCGCCTCGAGCGACGGCATCCTACGCCTTGACCTCCTTGTAGTGGTAGATGACGTAGGAGAGCGCGAGGAAGACGGCGAGGTAGACGGCCATGATGACCGCCCCCTCCCACGGGTAGGGAGCGAAGCTGTAGACGAGGATCGAGCCGCCCCGGTGCCCGGTGGCGACCGAGGTGACCTGCTTGTGCATGAAGTCCGACGACAGGACCGAGGTGATCGCCTGGGAGCCGTAGTCGAGGGAGAACCACGGCTCGGTGCCGGAGAGGTCCCCAACGGCGGTGACGACCGGGAAGCCGATGATCAGGATCAGGAGCGCGGCGACGATGCTGACCGTCGGGTTGCGGAAGAACGAGCTGAAGAAGAACGCCACGGCGAGGACCGCGAGCAGGAAGAGGAACGCCGCGCCGATCGACAGGACGATCGCGGACGGGATGTTCCCGTAGAAGTACTCCGACGCGACCGCCGCGAAGGCGTAGTAGACGAGCCCGATCGCGGCGCCGGTGACCGCGGCCGCGGAGAACCGCCCCGCGAGCAGGGTGCCCCGTCGTACCGGCTGGGAGAGCATCAGGTACCCCGGACCCCCCGCGAGGTCGACCGCCAGCGCATCCCCGCCGAGGAACGCCCCGGTGACGATCACGGCGTCCGAGACGTAGGCGAGGTACCGCGCGAGGTAGTCGGAGGACGAGGCGAACGTCCCGGTGACCGTGGCGACCCCCCGGTCGAGCTGGATGCCGAAGATCGCCACCGAGACGAGCGCGACGAAGATGAGGAGCCCGACGAACCTCCAGGTCCGGAAGTAGGCCCGGAGCTGGTACACGAAGGCGGTGCGGAACTGATCGAGGTCGCCGACGACCTGCCCCATGCGCCGCGGCCGACCGGCCGGAGGTATACAAGGTTCCGCCGCGACCCGTCACCCGGAGCGAGCCGGGCCGGCCCCTCGGGCTACGGTCGGCGGCCGTGGCGGTCCCTCGGCTTGGGGAGCGACGCCGACCCTGAACCGTCTTGGCCCACCGCCCCCTCGTCGGACCGGTGCCGACCACGGTCCGCCCTCTCGAGGACGCGCCGGCGCTGGTCGTCCGACCCGAGCACCGAGGGAGACCGTACCTCATCCTGGCCGACCTCCACCTCGGGCTGGCCGCGGGGCCCGAGACCCCGCTGGGACCCCCGGGAGCGTCCGCCCCTGAGCTCGCCGAGATGGCCCTGACGGCGTGCCGCCGAGCCGGCGCCCGGCGGCTCGTGGTCGCCGGCGACGTGAAGCATCCGATCGTGGGCGTCCCGCCGTGGCTGCGGCCGGTCGTGTTCGACTTCTTCGCTACGCTCCTCGACGCGGGGGTCGTCCCGGAGATCGTGCTCGGGAACCACGACGCGGGGCTCGTGCGCCACCTTCCCCGGGAGGTCGTCGTCCACTCCGCGGAAGGGGCGGTCCGCAACGGGGTCGGGATCTTCCATGGCCACCGGTGGCCTCGCCGGAGCGTCCTCGACTCGGGAACGATCGTTGCCGGTCACCTGCACCCCGGCTTCCGGTTCGCCCCGACCGCCGAGCTACCGGTCGACAAGCGGCGGTGCTGGCTGCGCGTGGAGTTCGAGCGGTCGGACCGGCCCCGACGACCCGACGGCCGGCCGGCGAAGAGCCGAGAGCTGATCGTCCTTCCGGCGTTCCACCCGCTCGCCGGCGCCGAGGCGTTGAACCGGCAGCGCCCGGAGCGGGGCCGGTCGTTCCTCTACCTGAGGTTCGTGAGCCGGGGTCGAGCGAGGGCCTACCTGCTCGACGGGACCGACCTTGGGCCGGTCCCTACCCTGCCGCCGGCCGTCCCCGGCGGAGCAGCTGGCGGAGCTCCTCCGGTCGGGTGACGGGCGGCGCACAGCTCCGCTCGAAGCAGACGATCGCTCGCGCGCTCGCCCCGCCCGGCTCGGGCAGTTCCGAGCCAAGGGAGAACGGCGCGGGAGGATGGCCCGAGAAGACGGCGACGCTCGGGTGCCAGGCCCGGCGCGCGGCCGTGAGGAGCTCCCGCGCGTCCGCCCCGTCCCCCTCGACGACGACCTCCACCGACGGCGTCTCGAGG
>Ga0187772_10000189_pt1 | contig 26027 bp, 27 predicted proteins | sample 0116_SJ02_MP15_2_FD_133137 | JGI IMG/M metagenome (GOLD analysis project Ga0187772, IMG submission 133137) | Tropical peat soil microbial communities from peatlands in Department of Meta, Colombia - 0116_SJ02_MP15_20_MG | ecosystem: Environmental > Terrestrial > Soil > Wetlands > Peat | place... | reverse complement strand
ATTGAAGTTCAGTTGCCGGAATCAAAAGATGGCACAGGGAGTGCATTTCTGAAAGTCGTACGGGTTGCCGCTGACCCGGCAAAATTGAACGTTGCAGTGGCGATCGAAAGAGAAAAGGATGTTTGCAAGGACTGCAGAATTGCCCTTGGCTCCGTAGCGCCGAAACCTTTTCGGACCATCGAGGCCGAGGACATTCTAAAGGGTAAGAGGCTCACAATGGACCTCATCGAAAAGACAAGTCAAAGGGCCTCCGAGGAGATCCAGCCGATCACAGATATCAGGTCGACGGTCGAGTATCGAAGGGAAGTCACAAAGGTAATCGTCCGGGACGCCATCAAACTTGCATGGGGAAGAGCCGCGAATTGATTGTAGGTGAAAGTGAAGAGTGGATTTCACGGGGATATTGAGACAGGAGGCGCTATTTTGAAGAAACAGATTGAACTGAGAATAAACGGTGTGAAGCGGGAGATTCTGGTTGCTCCCAGTGAACTCCTGCTCAATGTCCTTCGGGACCGTTTTGGTCTTACAGGTGCCAAGTACGGGTGTGGAATTGGGGAATGCGGGGCGTGCACTGTCCTTGTGGACGGGAAACCGACCCTCGCTTGCCTCAGTTTGGCTATTGGTTTGGATGGAAGTGACATCGTTACGGTCGAGGGAATTGGGCAACCGGATGGCCGATTGCATCCCATCCAGAAATCCTTCTTGGAACACGGGGCAGTGCAGTGTGGATTTTGTACACCTGGGATGATTGTTATGGCGAAGGCCCTAGTCGACGACAACCCAAATCCGAGCGAAGAAGAGGTCCGTCAACATATCCGGGGCAATATCTGTCGATGCACGGGTTATACCCAGATTGTAAAAGCCATCCAAACCTGTTCAAAGAAAGAAGGATGAGGTTGGGAGAAGATATGGCAAAGCCATATGACATTATTATTAAAGATGGTCTAGTTATTACAGGGTCGAGGATTCAGAAGGCAGATATAGGGATTAGAGGCGAAAAGATTGCCGCGGTTCAATCAACCCTTCCAGCCAAAGAGGCAGGCCGGATCATCGATGCCTCCGGAAGATATGTCATGCCCGGAGCGATCGATGCCCATGTTCATCCCGTTTATGAAGATGACATTGGAGGGGCTTCTGTAACGGCTGCTCATGGAGGGATAACAACCCTCATCCATTATGCCTATGCCAAACCCGGGATGAAACTGATCGATACGATTCAGCAATTCAAGGATGAAGGAGTCAAAAAATCCTACTTGGATTTCGCCATCCATGGAGCCCTTTTCGATCCGGCAAATCAAGCCGCAGAGATCCCCAGGGCCTTTGACCTCGGTGTCACCTCCTTTAAAATGTTCATGGCTTATGCCAAGCTCAAATGGATGACGGACGATTATTGGCTGGCTGCGGCGATGGATCTGATTGGGGAGAATGGTGGATTAGCCATGGTTCATGCTGAAAATGGGTTGGTGACCGACTATTTTGAGGATCGGTCCCTGAAAAAGAAGGAGGATCAGAAGAAGGTCTTTCTAAAGACGAGACCGGATTACCTCGAGGCAGAAGCCATTTATAGGGCCATCACGATTTCGACCGTCACCGACTGCCCCCTCTATGTGGTCCACATCAGCACGGCCAGAGGTGTTCTTACCGTCCGACAGGCAAGAGAGGAAGGAAGAGTAGTCTATGCTGAGACTTGTCCCCAATACCTTACCTTAACCGACAAGGAGCTTCAGAAAAAGGGTCCACTGGCAAAGATCGGCCCACCACTCAGGCTTGAAACAGACCGTCTCGCCCTCTGGAGGGCTATACAGGGAGGTGTCATCGACGTGGTGGCAAGCGACCACGCCCCAAAGGTAAAGAAGATCGAAGATCCTTTCTTCGACGCAGCCTTTGGAACGGCACAGGCCGAGACCATGCTTTCAGTGACCTATGACGAGGGAATCAATTCAGGCTGGATCGGACCTTGCCAATTGGTACGACTCCTTTCAGAGAATCCAGCAAGGATCTTTGGACTCTACCCTAAAAAGGGGGCTCTTGAAAAGGGTTCTGATGCAGATCTCGTTCTCTTCGATCCGACTCAGATCCAGGAGATTCGGCAAAAGGCACTTCATTCCAGAGCCCCTTATACGGTCTATGAAGGCAGGAAGTGCCTTGGGAAGCCCGTCCTTACGATGCAGCGGGGAAAGATCATGGTCGAGAATGGAAAGATGAAGGGAACACCCGGAATCACAAAATTTCTCCCAACCAAAATTAAGAAAATCAAATGCTAATAAAATTAGGAATTAGGTGGTTAGGGATCGGGGATAAGGGATTAGGAATATGCATTTATCACCTAACTCCCAAACCTCAATCCCATTCTCTTAATAAAGGGGATAGAGAACTATGACAACAAATTTAAAAGGAAAGGGCATCCTTCACGGGAATCAGTTTTCGAAGAAGGACGTCGATGCAATCCTGAGGAACGCATCCCTTTTCGAGAAAGAAACTCAAGAAGAGGTTGAATGATGGATTCAAGGCTTGCTGTTCTGGCAATCGGGGGAAATTCATTAATAAAAGATAGGAACAGCGTATCTTTATCCTCCCAGTATGAGGCGGTCAAGGAAACAGCAAAATACATAGCTGATCTCATTGCAGAGGGTTTGAACATCGTTATCACCCACGGCAATGGTCCTCAGGTAGGTTTTATCTATAGAAGAGGGGAACTCGCCCGTCGCGAGCTTCCCCTTATTCCTTTAGACATCTGTGGAGCTGACACACAAGGGGCAATTGGGTATATGATTCAAAAGGCCCTTTTAAACGAATTTCGAAAGAGAGGCATCGCGAAGAAGGTGACCACTGTGGTGACTCAGACCATTGTGGAAAGGAATGATCCTTCCTTTGAGCATCCATCGAAACCGATCGGTTCCTTCATGTCTGAGAAAGAAGCCCTTACCAACAGAGAGGAATTCGGTTGGGTGGTTATGGAAGATGCAGGCCGAGGGTTCAGGCGTGTCGTTCCTTCTCCCACTCCCAGAGAGATTGTTGAATTGGATGTCATCAGGCTGTTGGTAGAAAGGGGCTATGTTGTGGTGTCTACTGGCGGAGGAGGGATCCCCGTAATTCTGAATGATCAGGGAGACCTTGAAGGCGTTGAAGCCGTCATTGACAAAGATCTGGGATCTTCTCTGCTAGCCAGAAGCCTTGGCACAGATATATTCATCATTTCAACAGCTATCGATGCAGTCTATTTGAACTTTGGAATGGGGAACCAGAAACCGATTAACCATGCTACTGTTTCCGAAATAAAGCAGTATCTGGCAGAAGGGCATTTCAAACCGGGATCGATGAAGCCAAAGATCGAAGCCATTATACAATTCCTTGAAGGTGGCGGGAAGACGGCGATCATCACACCTACTGAGAACCTTTTGAAATCGGTCAGGGGTGAATGTGGAACAACGATTGTGAAATAAGCATTATGGAGTTACTTCTCTCGACGCAGTGGCGGGGGTCAAAATCTGTAAGGAGATTTATGCGCAATAATGAAAATAGGTAGTGACCCATCCTATTTGCCTTCGATGATAAGAATGACTTTTCCAAAGAGGAAGTGTAAGTCCCATGCTCTCCAATGGAGCTGAAGTTCAATGACACTTTTCTCCCAGATCGTCCAATATACCATTTCGGGAATCACGAGCGGAAGCATCTATGCCGTAATCGGAATATGCTGGAGCCTCGTCTACCTCATCACCAAAGTCCTCAATTTTACAACGGGTGAATTTGTGATGCTGGGCGGCATGCTCACCTGGGGTTTCCGTGGGACAGGACTTGGCCTTGTCCCCTCCGTTCTTTTTGCCATTACCTGTACGATCCTCATCTCGATGATCTTCGAACGAATCGCCATCCGCCCGGTCCGGTTCCCGAGCGAGATGACATATATGATGATTACCATTGCTGCTGCCTCGGTCATCAAAGGTGTTGTTCTCCTTGGCTGGGGGTCCGAAACGAGAACCATCCCGGATTTCTTCGGTACGGAAGTGATTCATGTATTCGGTGCGACCATGACGTCACAAATTCTCTGCGTCTTGGGTCTCCTTGTCATCGTCACGCTCGGACTCTCCCTGTTTTTGAATCGGACTTTATTCGGAAAAGCCCTCCGGGCTTCTGCTATCAACGTGACCGGAGCAAGTCTTATGGGGATCGATATCAGCCGATTCAGGTTTTTCTGTTTTGGTCTTGCAGGAGGCCTGGGTGCGATTACCGGTATCGTAATCACTCCAATCACCTTCACAGGCTATGAGGTCGGTATGCTTACCGGTCTGAAGGGTCTCGTCGCCGCCATTGTAGGCGGATGGACGATGACAGGGACCATGGTTGCCGCTCTCATTCTGGGCCTCCTCGAAGGGTTTGGCGCGGGCTTCATTTCGGCGGGACTGAAGGATGTCTTCGCACTCCTGGTGATGATCCTATTCCTGATCGTCCGGACGCTGGATCTGACTTTGGGGAAGGGGAGGGTGACTCGATGAGCGGGACATCCAGAGAAAAATTTCTCTGGCTCATTCTCATCACGGTCATCGTCGTCCTTCCCTTTGTAACGGGCTCGTACGTCGTCGGTGTGATGTCTTTTGTGGCAATCTTTGGGGGACTCGCCTTAGGGATGGGTCTCCTCCTCGAACAGGCGGGGATGTTTTCCCTGGCCCACCCCACTTGGTTTGGGCTGGGAGGGTATGTTTCGGGGATACTGGCAGTTCGGGGGATAGCACCGCCGTGGCTTGGAACTATCTTCAGTGCTGTTTTCGTGGGGATCATCTCGTACGTTATCGGCGCTCCGCTCCTGAGACTGAAGGGATACTATCTCGCATGTGCCACCTTCGGTCTTTTACTCATTGTGGAGATCACGATGGGGCAGCTCGGGACCCTGACTGGGGGTAACGAAGGGCTGATGGGGATTCCGCCCTTTTCCATCGGCGCTCTCGTCCTTGAGACGGATGTACACTACTACTATCTCTCCTGGGTCCTCTGCCTTGGCTGCCTTTGGTTGCTGTATAATCTGATGGACTCGCGAATGGGACGTGCCATTAAATCGTTTAGCGATAGCGAGGTGGCAGCAAAAAGCATGGGGATCAACGTGCCGTGGTATAAACTTAAGGTATTCATCCTGACGGCTGTGATGGCCAGCATGATCGGGAGCGTCTATACCTTCTATCTTCGTTTCATGGAACCGAGCGTTCTTGGCTTCCCCCTTCTTGTTGAGCTGGTCACCATGATCATCATCGGAGGTGGCAAGACACTCTACGGTCCTTTGTTGGGAGCCTTTGTCGTCATGTGGCTGAGGGAGTTGATCCATCTGTCCCTCGGTGGTTTCTTACCCAGAATGAGCGCCCAGGTTGATGCTCTTTTCTTTGGCGTTATCATCATCGTCATTTTGATCTTCATGCCGGGTGGCTTGTCCGGCTGGACGGACAGGCTTTTGTACTTAGGGAGGAGAACTTTTGGAAAAGCCGGCGAATGATGTTCTGCTCGACGTGCGTGGACTGAGTAAGCACTTCGGCGGCATTCTTGCGCTTAACCAGGTGTCTTTCAGTCTGGAAAAAGGAAGCGTTACCTCTCTGATTGGGCCTAACGGCGCTGGCAAGACAACGTTTATCAACGTCGTCACCGGTGTACATACCCCCGATTCAGGAGAAATACACTTCCAGGGCGAAGACCTTGCAGGAATGGAGGCCCATCTTGTTGCGTCAAAAGGGATTGGGAGAACGTTTCAACTGGTAGAGCTTTTTGGCAGTCTTTCCGTTCTTGAGAACACCATGGTTGGATGCCATACCAAAAGCCGAGCCAGTATGCTTTCATGCGGTTTTGCCCTTCCAGCAGCCAGAAAAGAAGAGAAGCGGATCAGAGCTGAAGCAATGGCAAGCCTCATGTTGGTTGGGCTCGAAAAGAGGGCATTTGATCCCATTTCAAAACTTCCCTTAGGGGAGCGGAAATTAGTGGGTGTTGCCCGGGCACTGAGCATGGAGCCGAAGTTTCTCATGCTCGACGAGCCTGTAGGGGGATTGGCAGCCCACGAAATCAAGAACCTTGTCGAGTTGATCTATCAACTTGTGTCAAAGGGATTAACCATATTGATTGTGGAACATAATATGCCTTTCATTATGTCCCTTTCTGAAAAGGTCATTGTATTGAATGAAGGTACCAAAATTGCCGAAGGCTCGCCTCAGGAAGTAAGGACAAGCGAAAAGGTGATCAAGGCCTATCTCGGTGAAGAAGTTTGATATGGATGAGATACAAACAAATAATATTTGCAGAGAGAAGAGAGCCCGGCCCGGTTCTCCGCGTCTGTGCATAGAAACCATCTCCACATTTTATGGAGAGGCAAAAGCATTGGATCATATTTCCATCGAGGTCCATTCGCAGGAGGTTGTAGGAATCCTGGGAAGTAATGGCGCAGGGAAGACCACTCTTCTAAAAACAGTCACAGGTCTTTTGTCCCCGCGCTCAGGGCGTATATTGTTTGAAGGCGCATCCATGGAAGGAAAGCCTTGCCACGAAATCATCAAGAACGGGATTGCAAGTGTCCCTGAGGGAAGAGAACTTTTTGGCTCCATGAGCGTGATCGATAATTTACTCCTCGGGGCCTATTTGCTCACGGAGCAAAAAAGGAAGGAAATTCTGGCCAGCCGGTTGGAAATGGTATTTTCTCTTTTCCCCATCCTCAAGGAAAGAACAAAACAGAAGGCGGAAACGTTGTCAGGAGGACAGCAACAGATGCTGGCTGTGGGGAGGGCCTTGATGTCAAACCCAAAACTTCTTGCGCTGGACGAACCTTCCCTTGGTCTCTCTCCCATTCTTGTTTCTGAAATGATGAAAACCCTGAAACGGATCTGCGACGAGTGGAAGGTATCGCTCCTGCTTGTCGAGCAGAATGCGCGGGCCGCCCTGAAGATTGCTGACTATGTGTACCTCCTCGAAAGAGGGAGTGTGGCACTTTCCGGGATGTGTCGAGATGTTATCTCCAGTTCGACGATCCAGAGGGCATATTTGGGAGGGTAAGATAAGGGGCTAAGATTTTGGACACGTTGACGGGCCGGACGGCAATTGCTCTCGGCTCTAATAAGAAAGGAGGACAAAGATGAGAAAGCTACTGGGAGTGATGGTTCTGTGTGTCGTAGTCGTACTTTGGTGCTTGGGCAGCGGACATGCTCAGAAGCTGCCCCCTTATCCGATCGGCTGTGTCACTGATCTTACGGGCAGAATGTCAGAGATGGGCACCGCGAACAAGCGGGGCATGGATATCGCTATTGAGGCGATCAACGCTGCGGGTGGGGTCAATGGGCGTCCGCTTAAGGCCATCGTCTATGATAGCGAGAGTGAACCCTCAAAAAGCGTTTTGCACACGAAGAGACTCATCGAGGTTGACAAAGCTGTCATCCTTACCTCTTACAACCTGTCAGGGGCGGCCATGGCTTCCATCCCCACTGCCGAGGCAGGGAAGACGGTCCTTTTTAGTGCTTCCGCTTCGGAGAGGATCTGGATACCAACTAAGAAATGGATCTTCAACGTGGTGCCCCGTCAGTGGGAGGCCTCGATCCCGATTTTAATTGAGATTCTCCAGCAGAAGGGCGTTAAAAAAATCGCCTTCATTCACATTGACACAGTATACGGGCAGACAGGAAGGGAAACCTTCGACCGGGCCGTCAAAGAGATGAAGTTTACTCCGGCCACCATTGAGAAGTATGCCCCAGGAAGCACCGATGTGGGACCTCAGATCACCCATATCAAGGTTTCTGGCGCCGACGGGATCCTGATCACTGGGAACCTTGCTGATACCGTCATGGTGATCAAGAACGCACGAGACATGGGATTTACCGGCCCCATTGTAAGTGACTATGCCATCGTTGGTCCCGAGTTCATTGACCTTGGGGGGAAGTATGTGGAGGGAATTGTAACCACCTCCTTAAAGGCACTTGTGGCCCAAGAGCTGCCTGACAATGATCCGCAGAAAAAGATAGCCATGGAGCTTTATAATGCCTACACGAAGCTCTATGGCAAATTCAGCCTTTATGCAGGCCATATGTGGGACGAGATGTATCTATTGGCCGAAGCTCTTAAGAAAGTTGACCCAAAGCTGGACCCGGCAAAAGATACGGACCTCATCAAGATCCGTTCGGATATTCGTGATAACCTGGAAAAGATCAAAGGGTTTGTGGGACAGAATGGGATCTTTAATTACTCAGCAGATAACCACAATGGTCTCCCGCCGAGGTGTTATGTGCCGGTAGTAGTACAGGATGGTAAATGGAGACTTTATAGGGGGAAATAAGAATAGCGGATAGCTATTAGCTGATAGCTGATAGGATAAAGTTTGTCGGCTGGAAAAAAGGCACGGCCATTTTGCTGCGAGGAACCATGAGCTATGAGTCGTCAGCTCTAACCTATGTAAGGAGGCACATGCGATGAATGACAAACTGGTTCACCTCATGGCAGACTTGAAGGAAAAAGAAACCATTGCTTTCGTCAAAGAGCTCATCAAGGAGGGTGCCGATCCGAGGGAAGTTCTCGACTCTACCCGGGCGGCCATGGAGATCGTGGGAAAGCGGTTTGAAAAAGAAGAGTACTTTATCCCGGACCTGGTGATGGCAGGTGAGATCATGAAGGGAATCTCTGAAATCGTAAAGCCACTGCTTAAGAAGGGAGAGTCAAGCCTTAAGAAAGGAAGGGTCTTAATCGGTACCGTTGCTGGAGACATCCACGACATCGGGAAAGATATCGTGACTTTTATGCTTGATGTAAGCGGATTTGATGTTCTTGATCTGGGGATCGACGTACCGGCGAGTACCTTTGTCGAAAAAACCAGGGAATTCGAGCCCCGGGTCGTTGGCCTCAGCGGATTTCTTACCCTTGCGTTCGACTCCATGAAAAAGACAGTTGAAGCCTTAGAAAAGGCGGGCCTGCGCGATCGCGTGAAGGTGATGATCGGTGGTGGTCAGATCGATGAAGAAGTGAGAAGGTACGTCCGTGCGGATGCCTATGGGAAGGATGCGGTAGCGGCTGTCAACTTATGCAGGCAATGGATTGGAGGACGATCATGAAAGAAGATGCTGCAGAACTTTACAGGCAGAGAGAGAAAAGGGTGAACGATGCCATTGCATTGAGGGTTCCTGACAGGGTCCCTATTGAGGTGCTTTTTGGGTTTTTCCCTGCAAAGTATTCTGGTATGACCATAGAAGAAGTGATGTACGATCCGGATAAGCTCTTCGACGCACAGCTGAAGGTCCTCCTCGAGTTCCAGCCGGATATGGACCAGGGGCCCTTTGCCATCCGGTTTTTAGGTCCTCTGCTGGAGGCTCTTGATTTTAAGCAGTTGAAATGGCCCGGCCACGGGATGACCACAGACCATACCTACCAGTTTGTTGAAGGGGAATACATGACAGCGGACGAATACGACCATTTCCTCCTCGATCCATCCGATTTCATGGTCCGGAAGTACTGGCCGAGGGTCTGCGGGAATCTCAAGGGTTTGGAAAAACTCGCCCCTCTGCACGGCGTCATCACGTACTACATGGGCTTCAATCTGAGCATTGCTCCCTTCAGCCTTCCTGAAGTGGCCGAGGCGCTCGCGGCAATGCAGAAGGCAGGCGCGGAGGCCGCCCGGATCGCAGCCCATTCCCGACGCTATACGCAGAAAGCAAGAGAGGAGGGCTTCCCAATGCAGACCGGCGCTTTCACCCAGGCACCTTTTGATACACTGGGCGATTTCTTCAGGGGCACGAAGGGTCTCATGCTCGACATGTACCGGAGACCGGACAAGGTGATCAAGGCCTGTGAAAAGCTTCTTCCCATCATGTTCGAGACCGCCATCAATGCAACAAGAATGTCGGGTAACCCCCGTGTCTTCATTCCCATCCATAAGGGCCTCGACGGGTTCATGTCGGAAGAGCAGTTCAAACGCTTTTTCTGGCCGACCCTGCAGGAATTGATGCAAGGCCTGATAAAGGAAGGCTGTAATCCTTGTCCCCTTTGGGAGGGTGACTGCACCTCCAGGCTCCCAATCATCAAGGACATCCCCGCGGGGAAGGCCTGCTATGCTTTTGAGGCAACGGACATGTCCAAGGCCAAGGAGATCCTCGGGGAAACTGTTTGCTTACGGGGAAATGTCCCCCTATCCCTTCTCATCGCGGGGACGCTTGAGGATGTGAGGGCATACTGCAAAGAACTGATTGATGTGTGTGGCAGAGGTGGAGGATTCATCATGGACTCGGCTACCGGCCTCGACGATGCGAAGCCCGAAAACGTGAAAGCAATGTTCGAATTTACCAGAGAATACGGCGTTTACTAAAACCCCTGACCGGTAATTCGTCTTTGAAGAAAAAAATGAAAACCAAACTATGGAGTGCCGGCAGGAAAGAAGTCGCTATCGGGAACAACGCTCCCACCGTGCTTATCGGAGAGCGCATCAACCCCTTCGGAAAGGGCCCGATAAAGGAAGCTTTATTATCGGGAGCGATGGAACCCATCCGCGAGGAAGCACTGAAGCAGGTGGAAGCAGGCGCAGATATTTTAAATGTGAGCGTAAATGCCTTTGGGATAGATGAAGGTGTGGTATTGCCTCGAGTGATCTCTGAGATAATGAGAGCGGTGGATGTCCCTCTCTGCCTGGAGAGTAGAAATCCTGTTGCCCTTGAGGAGACCTTAATGCTGGGTTGCGGCAAGCCGATCATCAGTTCGGTGACAGGAGAGGATCGCATACAGGATGAGATTTTACCCTTGGTAAAAAAATATAATACCGCGATAGTTACGCTCGCTTCGGATGCTTCAGGTATCCCAAAAGAACCTCTCAAAAGACTCCAAGTTATAAAACAGATTATCGACCGGACTGACAAGATGGACATTCCCCGTGAGGACCTTCTTGTCGATTGTATTGCAGAATCGAGTGCGGTAAACGATCAGGCCGCAGTCGTAACTTTGGAAACGATGAGAATTGTTAAACGCGAACTTGGGGTCAACCTTATTCTCGGGGCGAGTAACGTGTCCTTTGGTCTTCCTAACAGGAGCGTGATCAACTCGGTTTTCCTTGCCCTGGCCCTCCAGGCGGGGTTGACCTGTGCCATGGTGAATGCAGCAAAGATGAAACCTTACCTCATGGCGGCCGATCTTTTGCTAGGGCGAGATCCGTGGGCAAGGCGCTATGTAACATATTATAGAAGCTTGCAAAGTGTCTCTTCACATTGAAACCGTCATCAACTCCATCAAGAGAAATCCTGTAGACTTCCTGCCGAGAGGAGAACTATTTATTAGTAGAGATTTTCTCGACCGCTATTTTTGCGAAGACGAAGAGGCGTATACAAAACAGTTAGAAAGAGCAGCCAAAAGTCTGAATCTTTCTTTGATAGGGGCCTGGCTCGATTCGGAGTGGTCTGATCCTCTTCTATCTGAAATGAGGTATAAGGACCTTCAGCAGTATTTCACGGTAGGGTGCATCAGCGGCCCCATATCCAGGCTCGTCGAGAAGCATGGATTTCTCGATGCCATGGTGAGTATCAGAAATGACGCCTCTCTTTTCTCCAACATTGCAACGAACCTGATGAGGCATGTAGAAAGCCGTGCTGAATTAGCCCGCGCCAATGGGTTCAGCGCTATAGCGGTCACAGATGATATAGCGGCCAATAAAGGGCTTCTTTTCTCCTACGATTATTTCTGGGATACCGTCTATCCTGTTTACGAGGAGATTTCCGCAATTATAAAAAGAAATGACCTTTTTGCGTTTTTTCACTCGGATGGTGATACGAGGAAAATTATAAATCCGCTGATCGAGGCGGGTTATGACTGTCTCCACCCCATCGATACCCTTGCAGGACTAAATCTTTACGAATTGAAGAAAGAGTTCGGTGAAAGGGTATCCTTCATGGGGCACATTGATACCATCACCTGGAGTAAGGAACAAATAGACAAAGAAATCAACCGTGCAGAAAGCGAATTCAAAAAAGGCGGGTTGATACTCGGATCAACATGCGGCCTGTCGATGGAGACAGTTAATGATGGACTTGGGATACTTTATCCCCGATGGAAAAAAGAGGGCCCCACAAATGAAGAAATAGCCGGTCCGTGCAACCGATGATACAGTAATCCTCTTATTTGGTAGGTTTGACTTACCAGCTAGCTTAATTTCAGATGCCATGAGGAGGCAGTACTCGGTTTCCGCAATTAAGGGTAGCCGGTATAAAAAGGATCGGTCCAAGGATGCAGATATCTGCTATAAATCTTCTCTTTTAGGTCATCCAAAAATGTTTGGGTTTGATTTTCGAATATTAAACTGGCCTGATAATCTCTGTCGGAAATCTTCAACTCCTGAGGCAGGCCTCTGTTGGAGGTAGGTATTAGCTGTAAGACGCGTTACCCTGACACTATCCGTCAACTCAAATGTTGGTCAAGCTACATAAACTCGTCCATTCTTATTTTGTGTTTTCCTTGATCCACTTTAGGTAAGAGGAAGATCCGTCGCTAATGGGAAGGCTGATGATTTCGGGAACGGAATAGGAGTGAAGAGAACGCACCTTTTTCTCCAACTCCCCAAACCTTTCTTTTTGTGTCTTGATGATCAACAGCCATTCCTTTTCGTCCCAGATCTTTCCCTCCCACCGATAGATAGAGCGAATCGGGGAGATAAGGTTGACGCAGGCGGCCAAACGCCCCTCCACCAGGGCATTGGCAATCTTCAGCCCTTCCTCTTCAGAACCGCAGGTAACGAAAACCACAATCGGTTCAGATGTCATCTCTGTCAGTTCCTTATAGCGGTGATATTTACTACCGACCTCTGACAAACTCCAATAACCAAATCACAAATTCCAAATAAGTTCCAATAATCAATGTTCAAACGATCAAAACAAGTGTCCTTAATTCTGTATTTGAAAATTTGGTCATTGGAATATTGGCAATTATTTGGTGATTGGTATTTGGAATTTGGTTATTTTCACGTAGTAATCAGTGGATCATTAAAACCCTCTATCTTCTTCTGATCCACCTGGCCATCTTGGGTCCAACCCCTTTTCTTATAATAGATATCGAGGATCGCGTCGTAATCTTCCCGCTTTAAGATCTTTCCTGCATGGGGCCCTTCTGTCATGGGTAAGTTGAAAACCCGTTCAGGAGGGTAATCATCCTTCCGGGAAATGCCAAGCTTCACATTGATAGCCCGGGTAAGGTCATAGAGATCCATGGATCGTTGGAGAAGTCCATCCAACGATGTTTCGATGCCTGTGACGGCTGAATAGAATTCCGCGTATCGATGTTCATCAAACCCCAGCTCAATCCAGGGCAATCGGCAGACGCCAAGCATGTCAAAAAGGGGCCGGAGCGTCTGGTGGTAAATCACGAGATCGGCCTTCTTTTCCAATGGCCAGTCCATTCCCATCTCCAACTCTTTGGCGATTGTCCAGGCGCGGGCGTGATGGGCTCCAATATCCGAAGTGGCATATCCCAAAGCCATAGAGATGGCAATGCGTGCATCGTAGGCGGATTGCTCCAAGCCTTTCACCTGTGAGATGATAGGCTTCAATTGAGGCCATTGTTTGATCACTCCGTGGCTCCCTTCAGCGAGAATATTCCCGATCCCTTTCCGGTGCGCGATTCGATGAACTGTTTCTAAGATGGCCTCTTCAGCTCCCCATTTGAGGTTGAGGCCGTCGACATCCTTTTCGTTGAGAAGACCCGTCTCCTGTGCCTCCATCAGCACGCCGATCAGGTTTCCGGCGGTGATCGTATCGATCCCCAGTTCGTCACAGAGTTGATTTGCCTTGAGAATGGCCGCAAAATTTTGGACTCCGATGTTGGGGCCAAACATGCAAGCCGTTTCATATTCCGGCCCCTCCACCACCGTACCTCGATATTTCCCCTCTTTCACCAGGCAGACATTACCGCAGGCCATGGGGCAGGCAAAGCAGGAGGTATCACCGATCTTATATTTGGACAGCATTTCATAGCCATTGATCTTCTTGGCATGCTCGAAAACCCCCTCCCTGAAGTTATAGGTGGGCATGACGCCCGCTTCGTTGACATAATCGATGACGGACATGAGCCCCTGTTCCTGCCAGAACGTAAAATTCTTATTTCCCCTGAGACTCTGAAAGGACGCTTCCGAAGCTTTCTGTAGTCTTGGAAGATCAAAAACAGGAAGGTCTTTGGAACCTCGGACAGCGATGGCCTTTAGGTTTTTTGAACCCATGACCGCACCGATGCCGGTCCTTCCGGAGTTTCTTCCCCAGTCTGAAGTGACACAGGAAAATCGAACCCGGTTCTCTCCTGCGGGACCGATGGTAGCTACCTTAATATGTTCGTCCTTCAAATCCTCCTTGATCAAACCTTCGGTCTCCAGGCTTCCTTTCTCTTTCAGCTTTTCATTGGGAACAACTCTTACTTCTCCGTTGTCGATCCAGAGATAAGAGAGGGATCTTGCCTTTCCTACTACGGCTAGAGCATCGAAACCAGCCTGTCGGAGTTCCGCACCAAATGAACCTCCCATGCTCGAATCACCATAAATTCCTGTTTCAGGAGAGATGGAGACAAAGGATGTTTTACCGGATGCGGGGAGATAAAGACCTGCCAGAGGTCCGGGAGAAATCACTAAGAGATTTTCAGGACCGAGGGGATCAACGGTTCCCTTTTGAAGTTGGTCCCAAACCAGCTTGGCTCCGAACCCCCTTCCGCCGATATATTTCGAGGCAAAGGCTTCATCGAATTCCAGAGACTTTGCCTCTCCGCAATCCAGATTGACCCAGAGGATCTTCCAGAAATATCCGCCTTTAATCTTCCGCTTTTCCCTTTTCGATGTCGGCATACCGCAAAACCTTCCTTTCCCCCTTTTCCACATACTCCACTTCTTTCATGTGCACATATTTTAATATGCTGGTCATCCTCTGAGCCTGGCCCAATACATGTTCGGGTAAAAAGAGAAGTGCATTTTTTGGGCAAGCTTCCACACAGCGTGGATTTCCATTGCAGAGATTGCATTTAAAAGGCGTTTCGATCTCCTCGTGAAGAAAGACAGCACCAAAAGGGCAGGAGATGACGCATTGTTGGCAGGAGATACACTTTTCACTGTCAATATCGTAGATTCCGTCCTTCGTTGTGATGGCTCCGGTCGGACAGTTTTCCATGCATTTGGCGACCTTGCATTGCCGACAGACAATGGGCATTCGTATAATTGGGTGAGGGTAGACGACCATGACCCGAATCGCGCTCTTCTTGGGGTTGTTTACCCCGAAACGATTAATGGAACAGACCAACTCACAAATCTTACATCCCGAGCATCGCTCGGGTACTACCGCCAACTTCCAAGACATTTTTTTCTCCTTATTGCGTCACTTTCCTCCGTCGAGAGGCTTTGTCAGAACCCCCTTTGGTCATCGCGAGCGATCGGAGGAAGCGCGGCAACCTCTTAGGTGTCATGCTGAACCTAGTTCAGCATCTGGTTTTGCCCACCGTAGGATACCCTCAGCCATAATCCAGAAATAGATCGGTTCATGATGACGCATCCAACGAATTTCAAATGCCCTTGAGGGGACAAGGTTCGCTCACGTTTTACTTCCAATCTTAAGGTAAACTTCAGTTTTTACTTTAACATTAACATTACATTGTAGACGGCTGAATTTATTATTCTTTTTCCCATAAAACCTTTCTAAGGGCTTTCAAAGCCTTCTCAATATCCTCAGCGGTAACATCTAAATGTGTGACCAGGCGGATTTGGGTCTTGGCGAGAGCATGGATGAGAACGCCTTCCTTCTTCATCGCTTCAGCCACCTGAAAAGCCGTTATCCTCGTGCTGGCGACATCAAAAATCACGATATTCGTTTCCACATGTCTTGGGTCAATGGAGACTCCCTTAAATTCTTTCAGACCCACCGCCAAACGCCTAGCGTTCTGATGGTCTTCCTTTAGACGTTCGATGTGGTGGTCCAATGCATAAATTCCAGCAGCAGCAATAATTCCAACCTGACGCATTCCACCTCCATACATTTTTCGAAACCGGTGGACGCGATCGATAAAAGGTTTAGTGCCTGCAACCAAGGAACCAACGGGAGCCCCCAACCCTTTCGATAGGCAGACCGAAACAGAATCTGCCCATTGGGCGTATTCGTGGGGTCCAATTCCCGTGGCCACAGATGCATTCCATAGCCTGGCTCCATCGAGATGAACAAGAAGCCCCTTTGATTTGGCCAATCGATAGATCTCTGCTATTTTTTTAAGAGGTAAGACGGAGCCGCCGCCGCGGTTATGCGTGTTTTCAAGACAGACCAATCTTGTGACAGGGAAGTGGTGATCGGCGGGTCTGATCGCCTCTTCGATTTGAGAAGCTTCCAGAATGCCTCGTACACCTTTGAGACATTGGAATTGGACACCTGAAAGGGCGGCTCCAGCTCCCCCTTCAAAATTATAAGGATGAGAAGAGGATTCGATGATCACCTCATCCCCGGGCTGGGTATGGGATTTGATGGACAACTGATTAGCCATTGTGCCCGAGGGGACGAAGAGAGAAGCCTCTTTTCCGAGTAGATGGGCTACTTTTTCTTGGAGGATGTTTACAGTAGGGTCTTCTCCAAAGACATCATCCCCCACCTCTGCCTCTGCCATAGCCTTCCTCATTGCAGGCGTGGGCTTAGTCACAGTATCGCTTCTGAGGTCGATAAATTCCTTCATTGCTCCTCCAGGGTCACTCCTAACCACATAAAGGAGATACAATTTTAGCCAATAGGTGTCAAGATGCGAAGGGAAATCCCTTGCATTTCAGCGGCTGTTACGTTATTTTGGTTTCCCAGGAGGTTAACTCTATTTTATGTTTGAGCGAGTGACTACGATTTTCGCCCTGGTCATCTGTTTCTTCGGTTGTGCAGCCCAGGTCACGGCTCAACCTCCCCCGGCTCCAACTATTTCCACCCCCGCACCCCAACCTGTTCTGCTCCCTCACCTTACCATTTTGGATATATCTTTGAGTGAGACTGGAAAGATAGAGGTGATGCTTTCAAATATTGGGAAAAAGCCTGCCCCGCATGGAGTCGGAAGTTTGTCGATTTATGTCGATGGTCTGTTGAAATGGGAAGAGTCTCTTGGCGCCCTTCCGGATCAGACCTATCTTGAGCCAGGGGGCACGACCCTCTACCTCACTCCGGTTGAGTTGGTCGGTAGGCACGAAGTCCGGGCCGTTCTGAATATAGGAGAGAAGACGGTTGAAGAAAATGAATCGAGTAGAATTCTTCCTAAAGTTTTGGGAAAAGAAAAATCCGAGTCCAAACGCCTTCCTCCCGACCTGACTATTAGCGATCTATTTCTCAACCCCCAGAGGAAATTGTCAGTAACCCTTGCGAACATTGGGGAGAGCCCGATCTCTTTGAAGAGTGTGAATCTGAAGATCTTTGTTGATGGACTCCCGAAGGGGAGTTATCCATTGGAAAGTTTTTCTGAGCAGCCCTTTCTCCCGCCAAAGGGAAAGTCCACGGTCACCACTCCCCTTACTCTTGCCGGCCGCCACGAAATTCTTGCCCATATCGAATTTACGAATGAGGTGAAGGATTCCGATGAGGGGCGTCACAACCTGAAGAAAATATTGGACGGGCCTCCTGTCGGACCGGACATCACGGTGAAAGATTTAGATTTGACGGAGGATTTTGAACTGATGATCATCCTCTCCAATGCCGGTGAAGTCGATCTCCGTAAAGGCGCTATCTTTCAGATTCAAGTTTTTGTGAACGACCAAAAGATTTCAGAATTTGACCATTTTATTTCTGAGGTAATAAAGGCCAACTTTGGGAGTCGTTACGTCCTTGCCCCTCCTTATCAGGTCGGCATCGCTGGAATCTCCAGAGTGAAGGTTTCTATCTCTCCGGAATTACCCTCTGATGATATCCGTTTAGAAAATAATGTTCTGGAAAAGACCTTCGTTATCTTTCCGTTTAAGATTGCGTCCCGGGGTGGAGAGGCGTTCACTTTTTCCATCCCACCTCCACGCGTTCAGGGTGAGGGCCCTGCAGAGAAAGTCAGGGTCGAGGCCAGAATCGTAGGGGGGAGTTCCTCTCTCATGCTTTCCTTTAAGGTATCGGGGAGCCTCAAGGGGGTTCTCACTTTCTCAGGGAGAAGTCCTCTCAAAGTCGAATTTCCCACGGCTCTTGAGGAACTTGAAAAAGAGAGCCTGTGGAGTGTCTTCGTTACGAATCTTGCTGGTAAGAAAGTAGAAGGCTATCTCATCATTCAACATCCATGAGGGAGCCGTCATCTTTATGGAGAAAGGATGCAGGGGATCTATTTGCTTTTGGGTTTAATCGGGGTCTTGATAGCGGTTCTCTTTTTCTTGGCGGAACAGAGGTGGAAGAGGAGGCTCGAGGAGATTAAAACAGATTCATCTTCCCAACCCGTGTGGGCCTTGATGCAGCAGCAAATGGAGCAGCTTAGAGGACAGATGGGCGATGGACTCAACAACAATATTTCTCTCCTCACCGAGCAGTTGAGAGCCATTAATGAACAAGTGAATCGGCAGCTCCAGCTGGTAAACCAACAACTTCAGAACTCCAGCGGGCAGATTGGTCAACGCCTGGACAGCGCTAGAGAAGTGATCAGCAAGGTGAGTGAAAAGCTCGGAGAGCTCTCCAAGACCAGTGAACAGATACACGAGGTAGGAAAAAACATCGCTACGCTTCAGGAGATTCTTCGCCCTCCTAAATTGAGAGGGGGGTTGGGCGAGCAATTTTTGGGAGAATTGTTATCCCAGATCCTTCCGCCAGAATTCTTCACGCTTCAGCACACTTTCTCGAGTGGGGAGAGGGTGGATGCGGTGGTGCGAATAGGGGAAAAACTCGTTCCCATCGATTCCAAGTTCCCTCTCGACAATTTCAGACGAGTCGTCGAATGCAAGACGGATGAGGAGAGGAAGACGTATCAGAAGATTTTTTATAGAGATGTGAAGAAACACGTCGACGACATTGCCAATAAATATATCCTTCCTCAAGAAGGAACCTACGATTTCGCCTTGCTCTATATTCCCGCAGAGAATGTCTACTATGAAACGATCACCAAGGATGAGTCGTTCGGGGAAGAGAAAGGGGTCTTGAATTACGCATTGGCCAAAAGGGTGATCCCGGTCTCTCCGAACTCTTTCTATGCTTATCTCCAGGTGATCATTCTCGGGTTGAAAGGATTACAGATCGAGAAGGATGCGCTGAAGATACAGGCCTTGCTCTCCGGCCTGAAAAAAGATATCGGAGGCTTTCAAGAGGATTTTCAATTAGTGGGAAGACATCTCATTAACGCCATGAACAAGTTCGAGGAGGCCAGGAGACGATTGGACAAATTCAGTTTTAAATTGGACCAGATTGAAAGCCAGCCCTCATTGCCGTTTAAAGAAAAAGAAGATGAAAGAAAAAATTCCTGATGGCTCAGGGTTAGGTTGAGGTTCAGGTTAAGATGTGGAATAAGGACCGACGAGTCCTTCTGGATAGATCTGGGGTAAGAAGATGAGCGCTAAGAATCCGGTTATTGAAGCCATCAGAACGAGAAGGTCCGTCCGTCAGTTTACGAGGGAACCGGTTTCGGATGACGCTCTGAATCAGATTCTTGAATCCGCTGTGTGGGCCCCTTCCGGGAAAAACAATCAACCCTGGAAGTTTGCCGTCATCCGGGACCCGGTGATTAAAGAGGCCTTAGCCGCCCTCACCCACTCTGGACCTATCATCCGAGGGGCTCCGGTCTGCATCGGCGTTTTCTTGGATCATTCGAGAGTTTATGACAGAACAAAGGATGTCCAGGCAATAGGGGCCTGTATTCAAAATATGCTCCTCGCCATTCACTCCCTGGAATTAGGAGGAGTCTGGTTGGGAGAGATTTTAAAGAACAAAGAGAAGGCTGGAGAGTTATTGGGGATGGGTAGCGATTTAGAATTGATGGCCGTCGTGGCATTCGGCCACCCAGCGAAAAGACCGGGCGGCAGTGAGAGAGACTCCCTGGGGAAAACCGTTCTTCTGAGAAGGTAGGGGAAGCCCCGCCCATCCCGCCCAATCCGGCGCGGAACACGTTTTGGTTACGAGACTGCTCATGGAGATAATCCCCACCAGGGAAGAATGCTTGAGGCTGATGGAGCAATATGGGATGTTAGAGCATATTATTCACCACAGCCTCGAAGTGGCAAGAGTAGCCCTCTTTCTGTCCTTGGAATTGAATAAAAAAGGCCATAGGATCAATCTCGGTTTGGTGGAGGCAGCCTCTTTATTGCATGACCTTGCCAAAACGGAGTGCCTCAGGACAAAGGAGGATCACGCATGGACGGGCTGCCAGCTCTTAAAAGGAATGGGATACGAAAGAGTAGGGGAGGTTGTGGCGCAACATATCTGGTTAGAGAAAAGGGGAGATCCGTCGGGAATCTCTGAAGAAGAGATCGTAAATTATGCGGATAAACGCGTGATGCATGATCGGATCGTTCCATTGGAGGAGAGGTTTAACGATCTCATAGAAAGATATGGCAAACATCCGAACGGCCGGGAATACCTGGAACAACTGCAAAAGGAAATCTGTGGCATTGAGAGTAAAATCTTTATGGTCTTACAGATTGACCCCAATGCCTTAGCATTTCTAGGGGAATAAAAGATACCAAAGCTTTCGTTTTCATGAGAATGAAAATTTAATGAACCTCCCCACCCACAAGGCTGGGCTCGCGGGCATTTGCCGGTCAATAAATCCTTCAAGGGATGCATTTCATGACAAAGTTTCGTTTTGAGCAAGGTCCTATCCGTCCTCCGAGTGAGGCCCATAGTCTTCTTTTGAGGGTAACAAGGAATTGTCCCTGGAATCGTTGCGAATTTTGCCATACCTATAAGGGAGAGAAATTTAGCGTCAGGACCGCGGAAGAGGTAAAGCAGGATATTGACGTTGTTCAGGAGATTGTCTCAGAGATAAGGACCCTGTCCTGGAGATATGGACTTGGAGGAGAGATCACCGTTCCGCTTGTCAATTCCATTTTGCAGGACCCGAAGCACGATTCGGACGGCTTTCACTCTGTGGCTTTATGGCTATACCGCGGCGGAAAGAACGTCTTTCTGCAGGACGGCGATAACCTGATTCTCAGAACCAATGAATTGGCCGGAATATTGAAATATTTGAAAAAAGTCTTTCCTTCTATCGAAAGGATTACCACCTACGCCAGGGCCAAGACGGTTTCCAGAAAAAAGGTTGAAGAGCTTCAGGATCTTCAGCGCGCCGGACTTTCCAGAATCCATATTGGTTTAGAGACGGGGTACGATCCTCTCCTTCAATTTATCAAAAAAGGAGTGACCGCTCAAGAACATATCGAGGCGGGAAGGAGGGTAAAGGAGTCCGGGATCTCCCTTTCCGAATATGTAGTCCTCGGGTTGGGAGGGAGAGGGGTGTGGCGAGAACACGCCGTGGAGACGGCAAAGGTTCTTAATCAGATCAACCCTGACTTTATTAGAATTCGGACATTAAAGGTCCTAAGAACGATGCTCCTTTACCAGAAAATCGAAAAAGGTGAATTTATCCTGATGAGCGATGATGAGATGATAGAGGAAGAAAGGCTTTTGATTGACCATTTACAGGGGATCACAAGCACTTTAGTCAGCGATCACATCATGAACGTCCTCCAGGAAGTGGAGGGAAAGCTTCCAGAAGAGAAAGAAACGATGTTGAATCTCATCGATCGCTACCTTTCACTTCGCAAAGAAGAAAAGGATAACTTTCGATTGGGGAGAAGGGCGGGGGTCTATCAGTCGGTCGAGGACCTTTCCAGACCGGAGCTTAGGAATCGGGTCGAAAAGGCTCTCCGAGAGATTGAATCAGAAAGGTCGGGTAGCCTTGAGGAAGTCCTCTCTGAGTTAACGGAGTCGTTCATATAATGGAGACGTCATAGATAAGAAGATTCAATTTATGAAAATAAAGACTTGACTTTTGAAATATCGATGGGCTATGATGGGCATCGTTTTGATTAAGCTGAAACCATTTGATGATAGCAATCATAGAAAGAATTGGGCGAAAAAGAAGGAGGTGATTTGAATGACGAAGGCGGAGTTCATTGCAACGATTGCTAAGGAGGTCAAAATCTCAAAGGCTACAGTCGAGAAAGTTTTGAAGGCCTATCAAGGCGCTGTGACAAAGGTGTTGAAAAAGGGAGATAAGCTAACGCTCACGGGCTTTATCAGTTTTACCGTAGGGAAGAGAAAAGCCAGAGCAGGGAGAAATCCCCGAACGGGGGCAGTGATTAAAATCCCGGCCAGCAAGGTGGTAAAATTCAAAGCAGGTAATCTGCTGAAAAGTGCAGTAAAGTGATCCTTAATAAACTAAATCCTGTTTTATAAACTTTGACAAAGAGGGGAAGATGCTAGAAAAGAATCATCCCCTCTTTTTTATCAGAAGAAAACGAGGTGTGCTATCTGCAAAACCGCCTATAAACAGGTTATGAACATCGAAGTTTTGTAAACTATCTCTTAGACCACAAGATGTTGTGTTTTGTGATTCGTAAACCACAAAAATATAACCCATTGAAATCTTAAGGCATTTTTTTGAATCGGTTTATTGTAAGAATTAATTATGTAAGGGAATTGAAGGGGTACGTAACTTGGAGGTATATTTTTCAACAGGATTTGAACATCCAAAGAAACCACTCCTCTAAGCCTTGATCTTTCTGCATCCGAGGGCAGCACTGCCCGCTTTTTCTTGATCTTAGGTCTATTGCTTCACTCATCATCAGGAGATAGCGATCAAATCAATAACAGAAGGATTCCCGCGTGGGTGTCGTAGGAAAATTCTATCATGGAGAAGAGTATCCCATTCCCGTTCAATATATCAGGACCTCCCAGAGATCACCCCTCTTTCGATTTTTCTAAATAGCTTGTCTTTCTTGATCCGCGTTGCATATTGTGGAGGGGGAGAAAGAAATAGAATTGAAAGAGAGAAGGCATTTTGTTATCTTTAGTGAAACACTGTCAGAATTCTTCGTAGGAGTGACTGATGAAACATTTCATTCTCGGGACTGCGGGGCACATCGACCACGGGAAAACCGCCCTCGTGAAAGCTCTTACGGGTGTGGATACGGATAGGCTCAAGGAAGAAAAAGAGAGAGGGATTACCATTGAGCTTGGCTTCACTTTCTTAGACCTACCCAGCGGGGTACGCATGGGAATCATTGATGTCCCGGGCCATGAAAGGTTTGTGAAACACATGGTGGGAGGGGTTTGGGGGATCGACCTGGTCGCTTTAATCATCGCTGCGGATGAAGGGGTTATGCCCCAGACGAGAGAGCATTTGGATATTTGTAAACTTTTGAAAGTGAAAAAAGGATTGGTTGTTCTAACCAAAGTCGACTTAGTTGACGGGGATTTATTAGAGTTAGTTAAAGAGGAGGTTCTTGAAATTGTCCAGGATACTTTTCTGAGAGACGCTCCGATCCTTGCTGTCTCTTCCACGACAGGAGAAGGGATTCCTCAACTTCTCTCCACACTCGACTTCCTGTCACAAGAAATCGACGGGAGGCCGGCCGATGGTTTATTCCGCCTGCCGATTGACCGCGTCTTCATTATGAAAGGGTTCGGAACGGTCGTGACAGGGACCATGATTTCCGGCAGCCTTTCAATAGGCGAGACCGTTCAAATCCTTCCCTCGGGCTTGGAAGGAAAGGTCAGAAACCTTCAAGTCTATAATCGAAGTGTTGAAAGAGCCGTTGCGGGGGAGCGAACGGCGGTGAACCTTCAGGGGATAGAAACGCCAGCCATCGAGAGGGGGGATGTTCTGGTACGGCCGAATACCCTTAGACCTACGCAACTTGCCGATGCTTATCTCGAATATTTGCCCAATGCCCCCCGACCCTTGAGACACCGCGCCAAGTCGAGATTTCATATCGGCACCAGTCTCACTCATGCCTCTGTCTTTCTCCTTGATCGGGAAGAGCTATTGCCCGGCGAAAGCGGATTTGTCCAGTTGAGATTGGAACGCCCTGTGGTGGCGTTGCCCCAGGACCGCTTTGTCATTCGAGGTTCCGCAGCCATCCAAACCATTGGCGGAGGAATGATCCTGGACAGTCATCCGGATAAACATAGAAGGTATTCCTCATCAGTGGTCGATGACCTAGATCTCCTCAAAGATGGGACGAATGAACAAGCCCTCCGGCAGCATATTCAGCGTTCGGGGATGGAAGGGACCACCTTCGAGGACCTCTTGAACCGAGTCGAGATGCCGCCCGGCGAGGTACAGGCGACCATCAAAAAGATGGCGGAAAGGGGAGACCTTGTCTTCATTGATCCCGAAAGATTAAAAGTAATCGAAAAGGGACAGTATAAAGGGCTGAGGGAATTAGTTCTGGCACAGCTGGGAGAATTCCACCGGCAGTCTCCGATGAAGTCTGGCTTATCCAAAGAGGAACTTAGGACAAAACTCCCTTTGGGGGTGGACATTAAACTTTTTCAAATCCTCATCAACGAACTCATCCAGTCGAAAGAAGTAATGCTTGAAAAAGATAAGTTGAGGCTTCCCGGCCACCAGATCTCATCTGCAGATAAGAAGGGTTTGGTCAGTCGGGTGGAGGCATCTGTCCTGAAGGGAGGACTTCAACCGCCTTCTCCAAAAGAATTGTCGGACGAATGGGGTGAAAATGAGGGAGCGGTCAAGGCCATTTTTGAACACCTTGTCCACGAGGGGAAATTGGTCAAGATTAAGGGCGAAATCTATATCCATCGAGTCTCCTTCGAAAATTTGAAAGAGGAATTGGTTGTCTATTTGAAGAGCCATCAAGAGATCACGACCCCTCAGTTTAAAGAGATGACCAGAGTCTCAAGAAAGTATGCCATCCCTTTGATTGAGTACTTTGATCAGAGCAAACTGACACTTCGAATCGGGGAGAAGAGAGTACTGAGGGGCTCTCCTCAGAGTCCCGAAAAAAAGTTATGATGACGTTGTAAACGAAAGGTGGTACGAGATGACGAGGACAAAAAAGATCATAAAGAAGAAGTTAAAAAAGCCCGATGAATTCATTACATTCTCAGAAAGAGCCTTCCATTTTATCACCCGGTATGCCAAATCCATCGCAATAGGTGGGGGCATTGTGCTGGCGCTTCTCTTATTCGTCCTTCTCTTTCAAAAGTGGGATGAAAAGAGCGAAGCGAATGCTTACCAGATGTTTCGTGCGGCCGTGGAAACTTACCGGGCGGTTAGCTCTCCATACCGAGAGGGATCTTTTCAAGAATATAAAACGGATTTGGAGAAATTTGACGAAGTCATCACCAAATTCCCAAGAACCTCATCGGGCAAAATCGCGATGTTGTACGAAGGAAACATCTATCTTCGGCTGGGTGCGTTTGAAAACGCCGTTAAAGCCTACGAAGGCTTTCTGCGGAAAGTGGGGAAGGGAAAACTTTACAGATCGTTTGCTCTGGATGGTCTTGGCTACGCTTATGAAGGCAAAAAGGAATATGAAAAAGCAGCGAATGCTTACCGAGAAGTCATTGATTTAGGAGAGAGTTTTCAGTTAGCTGATGCGTACCTAGGACTGGGGCGGTGTTATGAAAAATTGGGAAAGACCAAGGAGGCGGTCGAAAATTATAAGGATTTCATAAAAGTTTCCAAGAAGTCTGAGATGACGAATATTGTACTGAGAAAAATCTCTGTTCTTGAGAGATGAAAAGCAATAAGCTCAAAAGAATGACTTGACAAAAATTTCTATTATAACAAATTTCCATGGACGAATCCGAATCAAGTATGGAGTTCGTCCTTTGTTTTTTGGTGCTTTCCTCTTATAATTTTCACTACAGGATTGGAGGCGAAAAAGGAATGAGATGCCGCGGATGGTTTCCCGTGGTCATGGTGTCGGTGGTCGCGATCTTGTTAGGAAGAGTAGAGTTCTCCTTTTCAAAAGACCGACCCCATGAATTCACGATGGAGAATGGCATCAAAGCGATCCTGGAAGTGAACCGAGCAACTCCCGTCGTTGCTCTTCAGGTTTGGGTAAAGGTTGGAAGTGGGGACGAGAGAGTAGAAAAGGTAACAAAAGAGGATGTCAACCGGGTGGCAGGAAAATACTTTGACCT